>Ga0172382_10000535_pt1 | contig 72090 bp, 66 predicted proteins | sample Leawel138RmetaG_FD_122245 | JGI IMG/M metagenome (GOLD analysis project Ga0172382, IMG submission 122245) | Leachate microbial communities from a municipal landfill in Southern Ontario, Canada - Leachate well 138R metaG | ecosystem: Engineered > Solid waste > Landfill > Unclassified | place...
CACCACCATGCGACTGCTGGCGGGCCTGTTGTCCGGCTACCCCGGCCTTTTCATCCTGGATGGAGACGACTCTCTACGCAAGCGTCCCCAGGCCCGCATCATCCGGCCTCTGACCCGGATGGGAGGCAGTCTATGGGCCCGACGCAACGACACCCTTTGCCCTCTGGTGGTAAAGGGCGGCGCCCTCACCCCCTTTCGGGGCCGGCCGGAGGTGGCTTCCGCCCAGGTGAAGTCTTCGATCTTGCTGGCCGCCCTAGCCGCCGGGGTGGAGGTGGAGCTGGAGGAACTCGCCCTGACCCGAGACCACACCGAAAATATGCTCCGGGGGCTGGGCGTTCCGCTGCACAGTGAGGGCCTCAAGGTGCACCTTCCGGCTGGACCTCACAGCTTCGACGGATACCGGTTTGAGGTGCCCGGCGACCCCTCCTCGGCAGCTTTTCTGGTGGCCGCAGCGGTTCTGGGAACGGGCACCCGGGTTAGCGTGGAGGGAGTGTGCCTGAACCCGACTCGTACCGGATTTTTTAACATCCTGGAGCGGATGGGTGCGCGAATCACCTTGACCGAAACAGAACGGCGCATGGGCGAACCGGTCGGCACCATCACCGCCGAAAGCTCGCGCTTGATCGGAACCACGGTGGAGCCAGAGGAGGTACCGTCGGCCATCGACGAGTTTCCTTTATTGGCCGTCGTGGCCACGGCCGCTGAGGGCCACACCGTGGTGCGGGGGGCTGAAGAGCTGAGGGTCAAAGAGTGCGACCGGATTCGCTGCGTGGTCACCGAACTTTCCAAGATGGGAGCTCGGATCACAGAGGCCCCCGACGGCTTCACGGTCTACGGACCCACCCCCCTCAACGGGGCGCCGGTGGAGTGCCACGACGACCATCGGCTGGAGATGAGCCTGGCGGTGGCGGCTCTTACGGCAAAGGGCAGTACCAACTTGCTGCACGCAGGTTGGGCTTCGATCTCTTTTCCGGAGTTCTGGACCTTTTATCCCGGGGAGAGATTGACCTTTGATTGAAAGGGCCGACCTTTCGACTTTGTGGCTCCTGGGAGATCCCGTGAGTCATAGCCTGAGTCCACTCATTCAGAATACCGCGCTGGCTCTTTTGGGGGAAACAGTGGTTTATTTAGCCGCTCGGGTAACCGCCCGGGATTTTTCCAAAGTGGTGCAGAGTCTAGTGGCTCTGGGGGCACTGGGGGCCAACATCACGGTGCCCCACAAACTGCGGGCGTTCGAGCTTTGCGACCGGCATTCGCCCCGGGCTACTCTTATGCAAGCGGTCAACACTCTGCATTTTCGCGAGGGCGAGATCTACGGCGACAACACCGATGGAGTTGGTTGGTGGAACGCGTTGACCCGAGAGTTCCCGGTTGAGTTTCAAAGAGCCGTGGTGCTGGGGGCAGGGGGAGCCTCCCGGGCCGTCTGCCATACCCTGATGGCCAATGGGGTTGAAGAACTGGTGTTGCTGAACCGTACGCCTGAAAAGGCCCGACGCCTGAAGGACGAACTCCCCTCGCCCGAGCGGGTCAGGATCGATTCGTTGTCTCGTTTTTCGAGCTACCTGCAAGACAATACCCTGGTGGTCCAGACAACCTCGGTGGGGCTGAAAGGCCAGGAGTCTCCGGTTCCGCTGCCCCAGGGGTGGCCGGATGGTTGTGTCTTGTCGGAACTCATCTATGGGCGCCCGACCGAACTGCTGAAGCGGGTCCGTTCCCTGGACGGACTGGCCCAGGACGGGCTGGGAATGCTGTGTGGGCAGGCTGCTGAAAGTCTGGCAATTTGGACGGGGCGACCAGTCACTGAGATTCCTCTGGAAAAGATGATCGAGGCGGCTCGAAAGAAGTTATCTTAGCTCGACCCTTGAGGTGAGTTTTTCTGTAAAGAGTTCAGGCCGAGAGCGCAAAAATTCGTGGACCTTTCGGGCTGCAATCAGGGGAGTGAGGTCGGTGGTCTCTAATCGCAGATTGATCTTGCTGTAGACCTCTTCTCGTTCGGCCAAGAGCTTTTTGATCTTCTCCTCGACTTCTTCTTCTGTTTCTCCGGCCAGAAGGGGGCGTTTCGAGGTGCGTTTCAAGCGGCCGATCAGGCTGGTTTGGGTGGTGTAAAGTCGAAGCAGGAGACCACTTTTTTCAAAAGCTTCCAGGTTGACCGGATCCATGATGGTGCCTCCACCGGTACCGATGACTCTGTTTTCGGTGGCGGATAGTTCCAGGGACAACTCCCGCTCGGCGGCACGGAAAGCAGCTTCACCGTCCTCGGCGAAGATCTCATTAACCGACTTACTGAATCGGCTTTCCAGGACTTGATCGGTATCCAGAAATTTTCTTCCCATCGCCTTGGCCAACTCGCGGCCGATGGTTGTCTTTCCGGTGCCCATAAAGCCCACCAGGTACAGATTGTTGCGCGGCATGCTCACAATCCTTTTCTTCTCAGCGGGAGGGCGGTTCCCTTTGAGCGGCTTCCTTTGAACGCAAAAAGGGGCCGCGTGCGGCCCCTTTTCTCACCTATAAAGGGTTAGTGCCCGCCTTCATGGCTTGCCGTAACGGCGCCATGATCTTGATATTCGGCGACACCTTGATCGCCGCCGAAGTAATACATGATCAGCATCAGGCAGAGCATTCCAAGAATCACTACCGGCAGCAGCAGCTTAGCGGAGTTGACGGGTTCTTCTACATGTTCTGACATCGATTATTCTCCTGAGGTTCTAAAAATTACCTTGTAGTTCGCCCAGCCCCGTTCGCCTCAAGGAGTGGACTCCCTTCTTAGGGCCTGCACAGGTCCTCGCACTGCGAAGAGCTCCTGGGCTCCTGACTGAACCTGGTCATCAGTATATTCTATCAATTCTCCTGAGCGGTCAAGAGGCCCGTGCAAGGCTAGCCAGACCGCCGAGCGGGCCGGTACTTCCGGAGGTTCCAAACTGCCGGACTCCTTCAGGCCTTTGAATTTGGCCAGGTCGGACTCGGTCATACCCGCGGAGTCGCGGATCTCGCTTTGCATTCCGGTATCGATCACACCCGGTCGCAACGAAAAGAAACCCACTTCAGGGCACTCCACGGCCACGACCTGAGTAAGATGTAAGAAGCCTGCCTTGGAGGCGCAGTAGGCGCTCCATCCCTGAACCACTTTGACGGCCGCACCGGTGCTGATGTTGACAACCCTTCCTCGACTCTTTCTCAAGTAGGGCAGAGCAGCTCGTATCATCAGCGTTGGGGTGGTCAGGTTCAAAGTGATGGCGCGCGCCCACTCTGCGGAATCGCACTGCTCCAGGGGGTCGATCGGCTGGATGGTCCCGGCGTTGTTGACCAGGCCGTCCAGACTGCCGAACCTCTCCATCGTACGGTTCAGCAGTTTCTCGGCGTCTTGCCACTCCGAGAGATCGCAGGCTGTCCATTCCACGTTAGCAACGCCTTGCCAGAGCTCTTTTAGTCTCTCTTCAGAGCGGGCACAGGCCATAACTCGGTGGCCCAGATTTTGAAGCTGGCGGACAATAGCTTCTCCCAGACCTCTCGAGGCTCCGGTCACTAGAAAGCTCTTCACGATGGAATCTCCTGTTTCTTGCGATAGGCAAATATTTGGGATCCGAGCTGCAGTCGATCTTCCTCCATAAGCGACAGTTCGACTCCCTCAGGTAGTTCGGTTTGCCAGATCAGTCCGCTCTGCTTGCGAAAGACCCGGACGGGAAGGTGGTCGGGGCCCACGCTAACCACCTTGTATTGCTGCACGATCTCGTCGTAGCGAAGGAGCATATTGTAGTAGCTCAGGCCCTGGATGGGCGGTTCGTGCTCAAGATCGAAGGAAACCCTGGGTTTTTCCGGTTCTCCTTCGGTGGACTGAGGCTCCGGTGGTGGCTGGGAGGACCCGACCCGCACCTTGTTTCCGGAGAGTTCGTACTCGGTTCCGTCGTCCGAGGAAAGCACGAACAGCGCCTGCGGTCCGATTGAGACTTTGCGGTTGGAAGGGGAGTAGATCGGTACCGTGGCCCCGGGAATCTTCCGCATGGGCTTGGTCGCTTCCAGGTCCTCTGGAATGGATACGGCCCCGGGGTGATTACCCCACTCCTCGACGGAACTGGTGGTGGCCTTGGACCACCGCAGGTCGGCTCTCTGGACCTCGATGTGAGTGGCCCCCACTTCGATCAAGTCGCCCTCAAAGACTTCCACGTCTTCGGCCACCTCGCCGTTGACGTAGGATGAGTTTGTCGCCGAGCGGTGCAACAGACGAAAGCAGTGCCGGTCGTCTTGCCAAAAGAGCTCGCAATGCAACCGACTCACGGTATCGTCGGCCAGCTTTATCCAACCCGGAACCCTTTCTCCGGGGCGGATGGCTCGACCAATTTTCAGCACGGGTGAATCGACCACATAGGTCAAGCCCCGATTAGGGCCGGAGCGAATTCTGAGCTGGTATCCACAACTCCACTTCATGCGTTTCCATCCTCACTTTTGTTTCACGTGTCGGAAGGCCATTCTGCTTGCACCCGGTTTCGACCCCCCTCCTTCACGGGATAAAGTGCAGGGCTGAACACCCTTCTTCCTGGGAAAAAAAAAGAGCCCGGATAGGCTCTCTTTGGAGTTTGGCACCGAGGCTGTTAGATCCGGACGGTGTCGTAATTTCTGAGGTCGTTGGCAAACCCGCCCTGGGAGACGTAGTTGATCACCTGTTGGTAACGGTTGAGGTCGCTAATGGTACCACTGTTGATCACGTCGTTTAAGCTGAGCTGTCCGGCGTTGATGGCAGCGGTGATCGCTCCGATGGTCTGGACGTCGGTTTGGCCCACCTGGGGATCGTTGATAAACTGGTTCAGCCCCTTGGATTCCAGGAGGCGCTTCAGGCCGGGGTTGTCGTAAAATCCGGGACCGCCGAGCAGGTCTCCCTTGAAGACTGAGGCTACTTGCATAAACAGTTGAGCTTCCGGCTTCATATTACCGAACGCTTGCTGACCCTGGGCCAGTCCCTGGGCCGAGAGGGGGTTGGCCCCGGTAGCTTGAGCAGCGAACTGATAGGCATAGTTGCGGGCCAGGGAGGCCTGCCACATGGTGGGGTCCTGAACGGTTCCGAATCTGGAGCCGGGAATGGCGTCTCTTTGAGCCACACCGGTTTTGCCCTGGAGCGCTCCACCGGCGATCTGAGCCTGAATGTAAGAGGCGTATTCCTGGGGGTCGCTGGGGGGAGGGAGGGCTACTCCGCCGCCGCCACCACCACCACCGTAACCGGTGGAAGGGCCGTTAGGGTTGTAATTTTGTAAATGCGGAAAGTGTTGGCTGGCGTAGTCGAAAGGTTGCTGAGGGGGGTAGCCACCACCGAAGCCACCGCCGCCGAAGCCGCCCCATCCCTGGGAGAGCTGGGCCAGGCTGCTCATCAACTGAAAAAGCAGATTCATGGTCTGCATACCGCCGCCACCATAAGGCCCAAAAGCTGGTCCTGTCTGATACGGTGAAAAACCGCCCGTGGGTGCTAAACCTCCGCCGTATTGCGGTACAAACGATTGAAAGTTTCCAACTAACATTAACGTCCCTCATACTCCTGGGCTTAAAACTCTCAGGAGGCATCTCTATGTTTCTGTTAGACTACTAGAAAGAGAGTCTCTTCGGCAAGGGTTTAACATGGAGTTTACATCTTTCGAACGGATTTAAAACCGCGTGGTTGCCTTGTTTGGACAGTGTCAAGATTACTCGCACTCCTACACTCCGGGCAGCACGCACAGCATCTCAAAGAGCAGATTAGCTCCGACCAGAGCCGTGTTTCCCGAAGGGTCGTAGGGGGGAGAGACCTCCACCAGATCGCCCCCCACAAGCTCCAGGCCCTGGCAGCCCCGAATCAGCTCGAGCGCCTGGATTCCACTCAAACCACCAATTTCCGGGGTGCCACAACCGGGGGCAAGAGACGGGTCGAGGGCGTCGATGTCGAAGCTGAGGTAGACCGGACCGGCTCCCAAGGATTTCACGATCTCCTTCATCATGGGGGCCAGGGAGCGGTGCCAGCACTCCTCGGCGGGCACGACTCGAAAACCGCGTTCTCGCGACCAGTCGAAGTCTGCTGCTGAATAGCCGGAGCCGCGCAGGCCGATCTGAACCACCCGCGGGGGCTCTAGCAATCCTTCCTCAAAGGCTCGCCGAAAGGTTGTACCGTGAGCGAGCTTCTCACCGAACATTTCGTCGTTGATGTCAGCGTGGGCGTCCACGTGAATCAAGCCCAGCCGACCAAAATGCCCGTGGGCGGCCCGCAAGATCGGGAGCGTGAGGGTGTGGTCTCCTCCCAGGGTGAGGGGGAGGCATCCAGCAGCAAAAATGGGATTGTAAAACTCTTCGATCCGACGGACCGAGTCGGCCAGGTTGTATGGATTGATCGCCACATCCCCCAGATCGGCCACCTGAAGATGCTCGAAGGGGGCGGCTCGGGTGCCCATGTTGTAAGGACGGATCAAGGTGGATTCCGCGCGAATCTGGCGGGGTCCGTAGCGGGTCCCGCCACGGTGGGAAGTGCCCAGATCCAGAGGGACGCCCACGAAGCAGGCATCCAGATCCTCGGGAGAGTTTGCGGAAGGCAGCCGCATCATGGTGCCCGGCCCGGCGAACCGGGGCATTTCGTTTCCCCCCAGGGGTTGATTCTTCATGGCTTGTCCTTCGAGTCGAGAGGTTTACAACCCCGCAAACTTCAGGCCCCCTCTTGAGACTATGCTGCGAGCATGAGAATAGGCTCGCTTACCCGCTTCTTACACAACGACGACTTTCGCTCGGCCAAACCAGCCGGTGATCCCAAACCTGAACTCGCCGAAGCTGCCGCCGCCGGCGCGCTGGCCGGAGCCTCCGTGGGTGCTGTGGTGGGGGCTGGAGTCGGCTACCTCCAGGGGCTGAGCAATCTCGCTGATCCCCAGGCTACGGTGGCCGATGAGACCTATTTCAGCACCCAGCCCCGATTGTTGGGAGCGCGCTACGATGATGAGGATATCGTTTACCAATACAACTTCTCCACTGAGCAGTACGAATGGCGGACTGAAGACGACGATTGGGATCCAATCATCGAAAGGGTGCGCCACAAACAGTATTCTAAGCCCGAATATCATACCGACCAGCGCGGAATTGTCGGGTCGGTGGCTCTGGGCGCTTTGAAAGGGGCCGCCATCGGTGGTGTGGTGGGAGCTGTGGGTATGGTGGGAGCCCGGGCGGCTGGTTGGAACGGATTGAGTAGCAAAGAGATTTTTTGGCACCCATCCGTGGCAGCCGCCGTGGGTGGTGGGGCCGGTGCTCTGGTCGGCGGGGTGGCCGGATATCACGCTGGAAAAGTCGCCCATCAAAACGCGCTGGTGGAAGTGCGCACGGCACCCACCTACCAGACCCAGCAGATCGGCTGGCAGCCCACCGAGCGGGCGGCCCGTCAGATCGCCCGGGACTTCAACAAGGGTAGTGGTGACTTCGAATTGCGGTACAGCGAGGTGGGCGATCGTTACGGCGATCCGCCCTTCCACGGCCACGACCCGGTCTATTCTCGGGTTCAAGTGGGAGAGCACCAACAGCGCTACCTGAGCTCGACTCTCACTCCCCTGAAAGGCGCCCTGATGGGGGTCGCCGGTGGCGCCGTCCTGGGAATGGCCGTGGGAGTGGGTGCTTCAGTTTTTACCATGATGATGGAGTCTTAGGGCTCCTAGCACCTAACAAGCCATTTCTACCAGGGAAGACCTCTACCGGATCCCGTAGCTCTCAGGTGTGGACAAAGAGCAGAGAGTTTTGATCCTGGTACTGGGCTGCCTGGCTGCGGTGGGCCCTATGTCGATCGATCTTTATCTGCCGGCCTTTCCGCTGATGGAAGAGGAGTTTGCCACCAACTCGGCGGCCGTGAGCAACACCATGGCGAGTTACTTCGTGGGGATCGCGGTCGGCCAGATGATCTATGGGCCGGTGAGCGACAGCTATGGTCGTCGTGGGCCGCTGTTGCTGGGCCTCTGTCTCTACCTGGTGGGTTCGATGCTCTGTGCGGCCGCCACCACCATCGACTACCTCATCGCGGCCCGGGTGATCCAGGCTCTCGGCGGTTGCGCCGGTATGGTGATCTGCCGGGCGGTGGTGCGCGACCTCTTTGCACCGGCTCAGATGGCCCGGGTCTTCTCCGCGCTGCTCCTGGTCATGGGAATCGCCCCCGTGCTGGCTCCCACGGTGGGGGCGGTGATCGTGGACTGGCAGGGATGGCGCCCGCTCTTTCTTATGATGGCCGGATTTGCCATTCTCTGCCTGCTGGGAACCTTGTGGAAGATCCCGTCCACTCACTCTCGAGTGGGAACCCCTCTGAGTCTGGCCGGAAGTTTTCGGACCTTCGGCGAGCTGATGAGGCACCGCGGCTTTCTGGCTTACTCGGTCTCATCCACCTTCATTCGGGTCGGTCTATTCGGATACATCACCGGCTCACCGTTTCTCTATCAGGACTATTTTCAGATGTCGGCCAAGACGTTTGGAATGGTATTCGGGGCTAATGCTACGGGGTTTATTGTGGGCTCTCAGGTCAACAGCCGCCTGGTAGAAAGGTTCGGACACCAGAGAGTCTACCGGGGGGTACTGGCCTTCACCCTCCTGGGCACTCTCCCGCTGGTGGTCATCGGGGTGATCGGGAGTGGGCCGCTGTGGCTTACTGAGCTTTGTATTTTCCTTTTCATCTCCAGTTTGGGATTCTCTTTCCCCTGCGCCACCACCGGATCGCTGGAGGAGCAACCCACCCGGGCCGGCAGTGCGTCAGCGTTGATGGGCTTGATGGGAAGTACGGCAGCCGCCCTCACGGCCAACGCCGTGGGGCATCTACAGCTTCTCACGCCTGTGGCCATGCCGATCCTGGTGGGCGGAAGCTGTGTGCTGGCCTGGCTCAGCTTCACCCTCATCTTTCGAGCCAGGAGCGCGTCGGAGTAGTCTCCCAGGGGTTATGAAAGGCGGGGCTGAAACATAGTCATAGGGAGCGCTAGACTTATGATGAGATATACTGAGGGCAAATGAGCGATCACCAGAGAATTGACGCCTGGTCTTTAGCCATGATGAAAGAGATCGTGGCAAGAATCGATCGAGATCCTGCTCGTGAAGGCTTGGAGAGAGCGCGAACGACATTAAGAAAGTGGTCCGAGAAAGATAGGAATCCGATCACTGAGGAATGGAGAGAACTCCTCGAATTGCCCTGGGAGGAGCTCAGAGCGTCTTTGCTCGACGAAGGAGATGAGGGGCAGCGACTGCGCTCCAGCGCGCCTTTCTGCGGAATTCTAGAACCCCGGGAGCGCTTAGAAATTTTTCAAGAATACCGTGCGACGCGACCAGCTTGAGCACGTCTTGAGGGCGGCAGGTACAGTAGTCGATGAGGACATCCTAATCGTCATCGGTAGCCAGGCGATTCTTGGATCCTACCCCGACCCACCGTTGGAACTTGCGTTCTCTGTCGAGGTTGATATCTACCCTAGAGACGCTCCTGAGAAAACTGATTTAATCACTGGTTCGCTCGGTGAGTTTTCCTTGTTTCACGAGACCTTCGGTTATCACGCGGATGGAGTCTCACCCACCACGGCGATACTCCCTCCGAGCTGGCCTGATCGTCTGGTTCCACTATCAAACGAAAATACTCGAGGTGTCACTGGATTATGTCTGAGCGCGGTAGATATCGCCATAAGTAAGTTGGCGGCTGGGCGTGAGAAGGATATTCGCTATGTCACTGTATTGATTCGAAACGAGATCATTTCACACGATTCGGTGGAAATGCTCCTCCAAGAGTTGGAGCCCCAGGAGAGAATGTTGGTGGAGGCAGGCCTGGCCGCCGTAGCCGGACGACTGAAGGGCTAGGGCATGGCTGAACGTGCACAAATGTTTACAACTTGGTAACCAATTTTAAACAACAAGCAGTTTCCGGCAAAAATAGCCTCATTCAACGGGTGGGTTTCAGGCTTTAGACTGAAGGCGAGCAGGAGAGAAAAGTGGAGAAAATCTCGATGCTCATTACCGGCTCTTCCAACGGTAGCCAGATAGCGCCCCTCCGGCAAAACTTTTCGAATCAGAGCCCTCTCAACGGCAACGCCGACGCAGGTGCTCTGGATATTTCCGGCCTCAGCTCCGAGGCTTCCGGACCGGACGGCCAGGTCAACCCCGCCATCCTTCAGATGATGTACGAGACGAAGCTGCAGTCCGACCTGCAGGCCCTGGAGCAAGCCAAAGCAGCCGGTGGGCAAGAGCAGTCTGAGCAGGCTTTGCAGTCCCTGGGCCAGACCTACACCCAGGCCAAGCAGCAGCAGATCCCGCTCAATCCGGAACTGGAGAACGCCGTGAAGCAGGCGCTCGGACTCTCCGAAGGATCCGACGGTGGCAGCGGTAATGGAAACCTGGATGCTCTCAACAACGGCGGAGGCGCCGACGGGGGCGGGACCAATGGCCTGGACGGCTCGGGGGCGGATAACTCGGGCGGGGGCGGTTCCGGAATGAATACCGACGGCGGTGCCTCGGGCGGCGGCTCCAGCGGGGGAGCCAACGGTCTGAGCGGAGGGAGCGGTGGACGTTCCGGTGGTGGGGGTGGTCGGGTCGACGGTGACTCTGGTCCTCCCCCTGATCTCAGTGCAGACGACAAGCGCTTTCTAGATGGGGCCATCAGCCAGGACTCCAAGTCGTTCGGAGATCTGGTCACGGCCTGGAGACAGGGTGCTGAAGGCAACTGTTCTACGGTGGCCACCATCAAGGCTGCCATGGACCGCTACGACAACCAGGTTTTTGACCAGGTGAATAAGACCGACAACGGTTACAACATCGTCATGCAAGACGGCTACAAAATGACCCTCAGCAATTCAGAACTTGCCGCGGCCACCCAGGCCAGTCGCTTCAAGGGCCCCGACGGACCGGCTAAGAGTTACGCGAACTTTCTCTACGGCGCGGCGGCCAAGCGTAACGCTCTGGACAACAAGATGTCTCTGCGCGCCTCATTCAACGACCTGAACAACGGCGAGAGCGTGCACAACCCTCCCAAGCTCCTCGGGCTCAAGCACCAGGTGGTCAAGGTCAACCCCCGTACCCTCAACGGCCAGGATTCGGTGGTGGGGGCCAGCAATCGTCACGCGGTCTTCATCGACCGCAACGCCAACGGCGGACACACCACCGATCGCTGGGGCAAGCGAAGCAACTTCAACGGGACCGACGGAGCCAACCGAGGTTTGGTCACGGCTTTTACCTTCAAACCTCGGAGCGGCAATTCGACACCGGCGCGGAAGGGGTAGCGAATCGCTCCAGCCTTCGCAGCACCCACCGATAGCCGATGAGTTCTTGCTCCAGCCTCACCCTTTCTCCGAACCGGTTGAGAATCAGAGCTTGATAAAGCTCCTGCTCCTCTTCGGATAGCCTCTCCAAGTCAGCCGACGTCGGTTGGGGCTCCATCACCCAGGATCGACGATGGGCCTCCAGGGTCTCACGGTCCATGAGCAGGGAGACCGCCTGGGGGAAGTGGGCTCGCAGCCGGTTGAGGATGGCAAAGCCGTGGGTGTCGAGGTCGCCCCAGTAATAAAGTTCATACCCGCCCAGCCACTCTAAGAGTTTGAGGGCTCCCACCTCGTATCCTGACCCGAAGATGACCAGGCTGTGCGGGAGAGCGGGGAAAGCCAGGAAATTGACTTCGTTTTCCACGATGAAGGCGCGCCGTAGGCCCGGATCGAGGTGGGCGAACTCTCCTACTGTCAGGGTCAGGTCGGTGAGCCCCGGTGGGTAGTGAGGGCTGCTGTCGAGTAACCGAAAGCGGACCCTGGCCGGTCGCTCCCTGAAGCCGAACTCAGCCTCGAAGGTGGGTGATCCCTGAGGAAGAGTTGTCCTCAGAAGTCTGAGCAGCCGGGTCAGGGTTTTCTTGTGCTTCTCCAGAAATTTGGTGTCGATCCCGGAGAGGTCCACCTGTCGCAGATACACCTCCGGTCTCGGGTTCTTTTCCATCCATTGCACCATGGACAGGAGATTGGTCCAGTCTTCAGCCAGCGCCAGGACCCGATTTGGGCGTTCGGCGATCCAGTCCAGAAACTCCGGTCGCCGCTCTCGGGTCAGGGCCAGGAGTTCACGAAAAAGAGCGAGCTCCCGACGCTTTTTCAGGAACTCTGCGACCGCGTCCAGGGTTCCGAACACGGCGTGGGTTGGAACCTGGTTGCTTCCGATCACCCGGTGTCGCACCTCTTGATAACTCAAGGGTACCCCGCCGGTCTCCAGGTGCTTGATCCAGTCCGAGACTTTACCGAAGTCGCTGCCCAACTGGCGGGTGGTCGGCCCTTGCAATTTGATCTTGAGAGGGAAAAGTTCCGGAGAGAATTCTGCCTTTAGCAGCTTGCCGCTCTCCCACCAGCGCTCGAGCTTCTTACGCAAATCGGTCGGGGTGGTCCAACTCATCGCCCACGCAGAGCCTTCTGCTCGCGATACTCTTCGATGGTGAGGTTCTGAAGCAGCGACTCCCGCTGATCCGGGTTGGCCACAAACCCTACGCTGGAGACGTAGGGCTCGATGATATGGATCTTCTGCAAGGGAGTCACGATCAAGAGCTGTAAGTCCAGCGTCTTAAAAAGCTCCAGCCCAAAAGTGGCCGAGTCATCGGAAGAGCGCCCGAAGGCCTCGTCGATCACTACAAAATGAAACTTGCGGGCCCGCTCCACATTCCGTTCGAGACCGTACTGGTAGGAAAGACTGGCGGCCAGGATGGTGTAGGCGAGCTTTTCTTTTTGCCCCCCAGATTTACCACCGGAGTCGGCGTAGTGTTCGTACTCCGTGTCGTCCGAACGCCGACGTTCCGAAGCCGAAAATTCAAACCAGCGCCGCACGTCCGTGACTTTTCTCCTCCAGCGCCGATCAAGATCCTGGGTGCCTTCCCGCCCCTTCAGCCGCTCCACGATGGCTTTGACTCGCAGGAACTTCTGTTCTGAGTATTCGATATCGTCCGAGCCGGTAAGGGCCCCCTCGGTACAGGCCGTGAGAGCTACCTGAAAATCCCGAATCTCTGGATCGGCGGTTTTCTGGAGTTCAAGAAAGATATAGCGGCCGGGGTTGTAGTCGATATCCTGGAGCGAAGTATTGATGATGTCGACCTTCTCCTTGATGACCTCCCGTTCTTGATGAAGTTTGGAGTGGAAGCTTGCGATCTCTCGGATGGCGTTTTCGTTCAGGAGTTCTTTGAAGCGGGTCTCAAAGCGAGGCAGATCATCAAGCTCCAATTGCTCCAGCAGTTTTCGATATTCTGAGGCCGCTTCGATGCTGTCATCGATCTCCTGGGTCTCCAGAGGGTAGGTGTTTCGGAACTCTCCCATGGCCGAGACGATTCTGAGCCTCAGGCGAGTGGCACGTTTTTCCATCGTCTCGATCAAGGTGCGTAACTTTTCTCGTACCTCGCGCTCGCTGGATTGGCAGTTGCGAATGGTGAGAGTCTTCCCCGGCAGGCATTCCTGGCGGAACTCATCTAGAGCCGGAAAAAGCTCTCGCTGTTCTTTGCTTGGGACTTCATCTTCCAGTTCGAGCAGTTCGATCTGGTGGTTCTCTTTGTCGCTCTTCACGCCGCCGAGTTCACCGTTGATTTGGTCCAGCTTTTCCTGGACCGATATCAGTTCATCCTCGGTAAATTTCAGTTGCTCTGAAAGTCGGGCCAGTATGTCGGAAGATTCCTGCAGGAGCTTTCGCTCCTCTTCCAGGTCGGCGATCTCCTGGACCAGCGGCTTCCAGTCCATGTCCTGAAACTCTTGGAAACCGGAGAGGGTATTCAGGGCGGTGAGCTTCTCTCGCAGGTCTTTCGTCGAAAGTTGAAGATCATGCAGTCTGGTAATAAGCTCGTAAAGCTCATCCTCCAGTTTCTCTTTCTTCTGAGTGAGCACCGCGATCTTGGCTTCGTTGCTCCAGCCCAGCACGTAGCGGCTTCGGTCGTGCAGATCGTGGCGATCATCTTTCTCGTGTCGCCCCCCGCCCGCTTTGACCTGACCACGCAGGGTTACGGCCTTCTTCTCCCGGCGAAACCCGCTGAGATCTCGGCAGCAGACGAAATCGAAACGCTGTCTCAACTGGCGATCGAGCCAACCGTAAAAGAGAGAGTCTTGTTTGATCTCGAGCTTGTCGGGAAGAGAGTTTTCGGGCAGACGGACGGTACCGGAGGAGCTCTCTTTCTGAACCCGGTAGTACACCAGTCGCCCCTGCAAGCGGGTCTGGTCGACCCAGTCGGAGACTTTTTGGTAGAGGGTCTCCGGCACCAGCAAAGAGAGGGCAAAGTTGTGGAGAATCCGCTCCACAGCCCCCTCCCAGTCCCGCTCCTCTTCTCGGACCTGCAATAGTTCGCCCACGAAAGGGAGGGTCTCCTCGGAGAGCCCCAGCGCCCGGCAGAGTGCTTGGCGAATGGCTACTTGCTTTCCGCTTATGTTGCTGCGGCGGCTTTTCAGCCCCTCGAGTTCGTTATCGAGCTCGAGATGGGCTTGCTTGAGCTGATGATGCCTGACCTTCAACTCGACCCGGCGATTGTCGATCTCGGCCTCTTCACTATTGAGTTTGGAGCGGAGAGCTTTGAACTCGTGCTGTTGTTCTATGAACTGTTCCGGGGTTTGAGGGACGATCCCGTCGACCGCCTTCAGCAGGGCCGCGTACTGCTCATAGCGGGTGCTCCTTCGGAGCCTGGTTTCTGTCAGGGCTGCGATCTGGGCGGCCAGACTTTCCAGTCGGTCTCCACCGTTCTGGCTGATGGCGGTTTGGATCTCTCCTCGTTCGGCCTGCAGCTTGCTTCGGTCTTGCTTCAATTCTTCGATCCGGGCCTGCAGCTTCTCTTCTTTTAGCTCCAGGCGCTTGATCTCCACGCGCACTAGCTGGGCTTTGAGGTGGGAGAAGAAGATCGAGAGGGCTTCGCGTCGGGAGTGAAAGAGTACCAACTCCACGAGCTGTTGCTCCAACTGGTCGCAATCAGAGACCAACGGGGTGAGGGCCTCCACCTGGGCCTTGGCTTTCAAAACGGCGGCGTGAGCCTGGTTGAGGTTTTCGTAGTGGGCAATCAGATTTTCGATCAAAGGGTCCACCTCGAACTGCTCCAGCATGTGCTCTCGCACGAAGTCGGTGAGGTTGCCCACGGTCTTCAGAGACACCGTCTGATGGAAGAGTTCCAGCGACTGCTCGCTGGGAATGCCCAGGTAGCGGCGAAAGCATGCGCTGTACTGGGGAAAGGTTGGAAAGAGTTCTACCCCGTCGGCTCGCAACTGCCGGCGCAGGTCTTTCAACTGGCTACCGAAGTTAGAAAAATGCCGGGCGATGGATAGCTCCTTGCGGGCCACGGCATAGAAGCGGTCCGGCTGGCCTCCAGCTTCCTTCATCCAAAACACTTGCGCCAGGGTCACCTGCTCCTCGAACCCCCGGTTGGAGAAGACGGCCAGGATGACCGAGAAACTGTTGTGGTCCCGGAGAGGCACCGGCTTGGAAGTTCCACCCAGATCCCCCCGTTCGTTCTTGAAGTAACCCAGCACGTAGGACCGCAGGGAACGCTCTCTCTTGTCGGCCCCAGCGGCCCGGTTGTATTGTACCCGGTGAGCCGGGACCAGCAACGTGGTGATGGCGTCGACCAGGGTGGACTTACCAGAGCCGATGTCACCTGTGAGGAGCCCGTTTCGCCCGTCCATGGAGTAACGCCAGACCCGGTCGTGGAAAGTACCCCAGTTAAAAACCTCCAACCGTTCCAAGCGAAATCCGGTTAGTCGAGATTCATTGAGTCCCGGTAGCAGCAAAGTTTCCAAGCCTACTCATCCTCTCGATACTCCAGCATCGTCTGCTCCAGGTCGCTCAGCCACTGGGCGTCGACGAAAGCTTTCAGCACGCGTCTCACTTCGTAGTTGTCCTCTCGTCCCCTCATCTTGCGTAGGAAGCCGAGCTTGACGACCTTTTCCAGGTCGGCTTCCACCTTGTCTCGCTGCCTGGCCTCGTTGGAGCCTATCGGCAAAAACACTCGCATCATCTCAAAGATATCATCGCGATGCAAAATCAGCCGAGTGGAACCCCCCAGGGCGTCGAACTCGACCAGTTTGCGGCGAAGTAAGGCCAGTAGAAGACTCACCCCGTAAGACAGAGGTCGGCGGCTGATCAGCCGGGGTACCGCCTGGTCTTCCTCGCTAAACTCCCGCGATTTCAGAAAAGCGTAACCCTCTGCTTCGTCGATGATGAGTTCCAGTCCTAACACGGTCACGTACTCCCGGACCGCGGCCTGAATGGCCAGCAACTCCTGCCAATGGGTCTCACTCGATTCCCGATAGATCACTCCTTTCAGGAGCGGTATGACCTGATGGGAGAGGGAGACTCTGGGGGCTTCATCATTCATCGGACAAAGGTCAATCTAGGGATCTCCGCGGTTCTGGTGCCTCTCTGGTCATCCTCCCAGGACACCGTTTCGGTCCGCGATTCATCGAACTGAAGCTCGAATTCCGCGCCGTGCAGAGAAAAATAGGACACCAGTTCAGCCAGACCGTGCTCCAAAGGGTTTTCCTGCAACAGATTGGCCAGGGTGATCTGGGGGGAAGAATCGAGGGCCCGGCGCACGTGCGATCTCAGCTTTTCCCGGTCTACCACGATCTGGCTGAAGAGCAGTTCGGTGTCTAGCTCCTCTCGGGCCACCTCGATCTTTTGAGAGTCCAGATTGAGCTTAAGAGGTGGGCTGTAGAGGGGTCTTTCCATGGGGAGCTGGATGTCTGCGGCGAAGCTGTCCAGGTGAGCAAAGGCGCCTCGGGAAGGTGAGCTTTCTTTCAGGGCTACCGCGTGTTTCTCGATCTTCTTTAAGATCTCCACGATCCTGCGGTTTTCCAACCAGGCTTTGTCGTCTAAGAAGCGGCGCAGTTGCTGGGACAGGGTGGAGACAGTGCGCTGGGTGGTGTAGCCAGCTTCCAACCAGTCATAATGAATCTTACGGATCTTACGATCCGGATTCAGGCTGGAGACGGCCGGGATCTCCAGGACCGCTTCCAGCAGTTGGCTAAGCTCTTCCTGGCGTTGATGAGACATCAGAAAGCTCCAGAACGCTTTGAAGCTACGGCCCTGATCGGAGTCGGAGATGGAATCTCGTTCTCCCAGGATCTCTTCCAACAACTGGCCCTTGGTGCCGTCCCACTTAGCGATCTTTTCTCGACTGGCTCGATCCAGGCCACGAAAGTTTTCCTGCACCTCTCTAAAGTCAGCGAGAAGCTCCCGGGCGGTGGTGGAGAGCTGCAAGAAGCGGTCCCGGACCGCCGTGTCGTCCAGCACCTCCAGATGTCCGGCTTCGATCCTTTCGATCTCAGCCTCGAGTTCACGAATTTTGGAATACAGCTCGGCGATACGAGCCTGGGAATCGGTTTCCGAGCCCTCCACGATCTGTCGCAACAGATTGAAAACCGTGAGGATTCTGGATTCGGTGGCTACGAACGGCTTCTGCACCAGCGACTGCAACCAACCCACCACCTTTTCGGTAGCCGGGGTCAGATCGTAGTGGGCCTCATCTTCGCCGTCCGGGTAGAACTTTCGCAGCCATGATTTGTCGTCGCGAGACCAGTCGTCTAGATAGAAACGAGCCGGTTGGGGATACACCTCTTCCCCATGGATCAGTCGCAGTCGGTACAACTCGTCCTCCAGCGCGCCTTCCAGGGTGGAGGCCGGAATCACCCGCAGGTTCGGCTCCAGAAATGCCTTGTTCAGAAAGCTAATGACCAGGGGAGCCAGATCGGCTCTCAGCAGACGCCAGGCCGGGTGGTTCTGACGTAAAGATTCAAGAGTGTCGTGGTCGAGGAGCACCGCGAGAAATTGGGTGAACCGGGTAGGAGGTCCTCTTTAGCCCTTGCTGCTAGGGTTAAAGGTTCGTCAAACGTTTACAGCCCGGCAACGGATCTAGCTTTTGAACTCGCTATCATAACTCTATGATCGATCGACTTCCCTCATGGTCGCGCCCCACCCTGGAAGCTTTGGTGAATCGCGCCGAGATACCGGCGACAGAATCTCACCCCATCGGTGACGATGAGGCCGGCCAACTGCGCACCATGGCATGGATCGTGGATACCTACATTCGCTACGATGAGAACCCCGCCATCGATCACGCTATGAACCAGCCGGGCAGAGTGCTCCTGGAAAAGTCGGAACTCCACTACGAAACGAGCGAGGATTTCGTGAACGCGGCCATGCTGGGTCAGGACAAGCAAGGACGACCCGTGGCCTTCGTCATGAACCGGAGCGGCGCGGAACTGGAAGGATACAGCGTACAAAATTTGGACGAGGTCCTTTACCTGCAAGGAGGGTTGCTCACTCCGGAAGGTGATGGATTCTATCGGTCTGGGGCGGTTGAAGCAGGGCGCTGACCGCGGTGAGAAGACTTAGCGGAAAGAACCTTTATATTTTGCTCTGGCCCAGGATTCGCAGCAGGAAACAACTGTCCAGCTTTACAGTGCCAACTCACCGTTGTCGGAGGAGGAACGCCTTAGGCTGGAGGCGCAGGCAGAGTTTGGTAAGTCATTACTTTCAAGTTATGAGAAGATCGTCGAGAGTCAATCTCGGCTTCTAGCCGTGGCAGAGCAACAAGGCTTTGAGCTGGACCCGATATGGGATCCGGTCAAGCAACAAAAGTTGTTGGAGTCTTATCGAGCACTGACCAGGATGGCCGAGCGGCTATTGGAGCGAAGAATTTAAGACAACATGTTGAGTTAAAGTTTCTCCCCAGGCCAGCAGACCCGAGGATCCAGGCTCTCGCCTTCAAACACCTCTTCAGGAGCCACTCAAAGCCTCTCTGCAGCACCCCTTCAATCTTTTAGAAGTTTCTGTCATCCGCCTCTTTTTGAATCCTTTAGATCATCTCTAAAAAATCGCTCAAACGGCTTGGTTATGCGGTTTATTTGCTGTCTATTTTTTGACCAAGATAACCCGTGTGGGTTAAAATAGGGTATGAAATCTCACATCACAAACCCTGCCTATTTCCGTCTGGACATGCTGCTCACTCTGGGAGTGTCGCAGGTTCATGAGTTTGCCCGCAGAGCTACCGCCACTCTGACCACTTATCGCCTGATCCTGGGGCGCTGCCTTCTGGCCATGCGGGAGTCGAAAGGGTTCAAGAAGTTCGGCTGCTCTTCGGAGATCCACTACGCCACCGCAAAATTAGGAATGAACAAGAGGGCGGCGCGGGAGTGTCGCCGGGTGGCCCGGAGTCTGCTCCATTTACCCAAACTAACACGGGCTGCCGAAAACGGCCTGATCGACTGGAGCATGTTGCGGGAGATCGTTCGTAAGGCCGTCGTTGAGACCGAAGACTACTGGTTAAAGAGCTCGACTGCGACCAGATTCAAAAGTTAGTGAGTCAGACCCCCAAAGGTGGCGTACCCGGTGATGTGTTCGAAGAGTTGGAGCAGCCGACCAGCGAACTGCGCTGCAAGCTTTCCGAGGAAGTGCTGGCCATGCTGGACCACGCCCGACGACTCCACTCCGCAGAGCAGGGCGAAGCGGTAACCACCGCCCAGGTCTTGGAATTTGCGCTGGTCTCCTACATCTCCAATCTGCCGGTGGATCAGGATTCGCTGGATAAAGTGCGACAGGAGATGGATAAGGACTTACAAGCAGAAAAAACAAGAGAAATTCCGCTGGTGGCGGCCGCTCGCGAGATGGCCGTGGAGATGGGTCTTCTGGTTGACCCCGATGCCGATGAAACGACCCATCCGGGCCAAAATCAACCCGCAGAGGACTGCGCGGAAGCTCTCGCTCAGGCCCTCGGTACCGAGCCCAGCCCGGAAGTGGTGCAAGAGACGAAAGAGGCACTCGCCCAAAACACCCGCAGGGGCCATTTTGATGCCACCAGTCTGGAACTATCCAGGGTCGTTGGGCCTGTCCTGGTCGAAGCACTGCAGCGGCACCAACCTCCGGCCATCTCCAACAAACGCATCTGTTTCAGCCCCCAGAACCGCCACACCACCAAAGCCCAAAAGCGAGAACTGCTGCGCCGAGACGGCTGGACCTGTAGCACGCCGGGTTGCTGTCATAAGCTCTACTTACACCTACATCACCTGGTACCGCACTCCCAGAACGGCCCCACCATTGACCGACATTTGGTCGGGCTGTGCTCGAGCTGCCATCGAAACGTACACGATGGCTCGCTTCGCATCTTCCTCCGGCCAGACGGCAAACTGCACTTCACTGACGCCGAGGGAAACTCGGTCGCCGAGGCAATCGCTGAGCTCGAGATCATTGCTGAGGAGCAAGCCTGATATCAACCACTTTCTAGATTCATCAGCAACTCCAGCGGTGCACACCCCCTAAACCATCTGATAAGCGTCGCAGGGAACCAAAGCTGTAACATTTTGTTTTCATTCGCTTGAGGGAGTTTGCAATTCCGATGACGCGCCTCTGATACTCTTTAGTTGTTGAAGACAACAAATGCTCACTCACTCGATAGGGCCCCTCGCGGGGCCTCTTTTTGTTTACAGGGCCAACTTCGCTTTATGGAAAGCCCGTAGTAGTTCGGTGGAGGGCTCCAGTCCGAGTTCTTCCTTCAGATTTTTCTCGGCCACCTCGAATTGGCGCATGGCCAGTTCGTTTCGGCCGTGGGCGTGATGGGACTCCATGGCCAGCAGGTGCGCCCGCTGGTTGCAGGGATCTAGGGAGAGCATCTTTTCGGCCATTTCCACCGCCTCCGGGAACAGGCTCAGGGTGTAGCAGCAGTGACCGAGGCTGTCGTAGAGTTCAGCCGCTGTTCGCTCTAGTTCTCGTCGCTTTTCCAGAGCCCACTCCATGGGGCAGTCTTCCAGATAAGGACCCTTGAGAAGAGAGGCCGCCTCCCGCAGAAATTGGTAAGCTTTGCTTCGGTCTGAGGACTCCAGAGCCGCTTTGCCCTTTCCGTGCAGCGATTCGAAGTGATCGAGATCGTGCCACCACTCCAACTCCTCGTTGATCATAACCGTATCGTGGCGCCGCACGATGGGCTCCACGGTCTCGGGAAAGCCGGCCTCCAGGAGTGCCTTACGGGCATCGGAGAGCACCTGGGAGAGGTTCTTTCGACCGTTTTTTGGAGCTACCCCGGGCCAGAACTGTTCCACCAGAGTCTCCTGCAGGACCGGCCGCCCCTGGCGGCTGACCAGGTTGGCCAGCAAAAACCGGCTCCGGTAGGTCCGCCAGTAGACCTCGGGGATTCGCTCGGCCCCCAGCCACAACTCGAAGGAACCCAGAGAATAGAATCGCAGAGTCGGTAGTTTGGAGCGTTGCTCTCGGGAGAGCAGAGCATCGGCTTTTCGCTGGATGGTCGGCCACTCTTTACGGGTCGCCAGGATCTCCAGCAGACGTTGGTAACCGCTCAGGTTCCATTCCGAGAGCCGGACCAGAAAGTCGCCGACGAAAGACTCGTCGGGATGAGATAGGATCAACCGGGAGACTTGCCGAGGGGCCTCCAAGCACAGTCGGGCCAGTATTTCTCGGGCCTTCTTCTCGCTCTCTCCGCCCGGCCGGTAGCCGAGAAGCCGGGGAAGAAACCAGGTGTGGTATCGCAATAGAAACCGATCGACCTCCAGTTGTTCCGGAGGCGGGACCTCCTCTCCGCTGATGGCCAGGGCCAGTTCGCTCACAGCTCTGGCCTGAGAGAGCTTGAGGCGCTCCAACAAGGGCATGGTTCGGGTTAGAAGTTTCGCCCCGTCCTTTAGGCCGATGCTGAGAGACGCCAGGCCCGCCTCCAGACTCAGCTCGGCGGCAGCCTGGGGGCCCAGATTTCCCACCATGGATAGAGAATCCCGCAACAACTCCCGGGCTCCCGGGGCGTCGCCCTCTCGATGACGCAGCAGGCAAAGCTCCACCATGGCAAGCCCTTTCTCCAGACTCTCCCGCTCGAATGCGGCCGCTTCGTTCAGGGCCTTGCGGGCAGCTTCCAGGCGACCTGAGGCCAGAAGGGTGCGAGCCAGGGCCAGCAGGCTCCCTGGAGAGCCGGAGGAGCCTCCGCCGGGCTCTTCGGCGTTGGCGGCCAGCTTGCTCGACAACTCTTGATCTCCGGCGCTGCGATGGGCCAGTACCGCCAGACCCAGCAAGGAGCGGTCCGGTTCTTCTTGATGGTTCTTCACGGCCTCGGCTCCGGCGGCCAGTCCCGGTGGCAAAACTTCTTCCGAGGAGGGAAAATGAGTAAGCTCCCCCTGTTCGTGGGCCTCATTTAAAAAGAGATAGAGCAGACTGCACTTGAGTTGCCGCACCGCGGCCGGCGAGTGGCCGGCCCCCAGGGCCGCTTCTTCCATCTTATGGGCCGCTCCCAGTCGATCCGTTTGGGACAACTGGTCGAGGGAACCCAGGCACAACTCCAACGACCACAGCATCAAGTCCAGAGCGCTCTGCTCCTTTTGATCCAGGGCTCTTCTCTGGCGGGCGACGCGGGCCAACCGGGCGGTACTCTCCAGCAGTTGCGCCATGGAAAACGGCTTCTTCAAATAGTCGCCCACTCCCAGGCGCAAGGCACGGATGGTGTCCTGCTCGGTGGCGTATCCGGTGATCACGATACTCAACAGTTCCGGGTTCTGGGCCTTGATGTCGGAAAGTACCTCCAACCCGTCCATTCCCGGTAGCTTCACGTCGAAGATGGCAAGTTCGAAGGGAGGGCCGGAAAATTTCTCCAGTGCTTCTTCGCCGTTACCGGCGCTCACGACCGCATACCCGGACTCTTCCAGCAACTCGAAGATCGCCTCTCTCAAGTCCTCATCATCCTCTAACAAGAGGACCCTGATCGGTGTGTTCAATTCCTACCCTCCTTAGGCAATCGGACCGTGAAGGCAGCTCCCCCCAGGGCCGGAGAGGCACCAACTTCCACGCGTCCGCCAAACCGGGTGGCCACTTCCTGGACCAGGTGCAAACCCAGTCCGGTCCCCCGGCCACTCCCTTTGGTGGTGAAAAAAGACTCGAAGATCCGAGATTCCAACTCTTTAGCTACTCCCGGACCGCTGTCCTCAACTCGTAGCACCACTTCAGAGTCGCTCTCCTGCAGGCTCACCGAGACCTTGCGCTCTCCGTCGTGCTCGACGGCTTCTGAAGCATTTAAGAGCAGGTTCGATAGCATCTCGTAGAAGTCGTGCTCCACCCCATACAACTCGGCGGTGCTTTGTACCTGCGCATCGAGTTGCACACGGTGTCGCTTGAATCGGTGGTCGAGAAGCTCCAGGCAGTCGTTGAGGATACCCTGGGGCTGAAAGCGCGAAGGGGGCTGGGAGCCGGAGGGTTTGGAGTAGTAGAGCAGCCGCTCCACGCTACGCCCGGCCTTTTCCACCGCCTTCAGGGCTCGTTCGAGCTTCGGACGGGCCTTTTCCGGGTCGCCGCTCAGCGAGGTCAAGGCGGACTCCACCGACAGTTTGATGGCTCCCAGAGGAGTATTGACCTCGTGGGCCATCCCGGCCGCCAGGCGCCCCACCGCGGCCAACTGGTTCTGGGAGACCAGTTGGGCCTGGGAGCGCTTCAGTCGCTCCATGGCCTCTACGATTTGGGAATGGAGCTTAGCGTTTTGCAGGTTGACCGCCAGCAGTCGGACCAGGACCTGGGCCCCCCGGTTTTGATCCGGGTCGCCGGTTTTTTCGAGCAGGAGAAACCCCAGGGAATCGCCCAGAGGATAGGAAAGCACATTTTCGGTCGAGGCCGGGGGAGCCTCCACGTACTTGTATCTGGAAAATCCCAGGGCACCCAGATACTTACCGGCGATCCTTCGCAGCTCGGGTGCTGCCAGGGTAGAGGCCAATTCGTTGGAAGCGCGCAGCAAGGTTTCCGACTGGGTGAGTTTTTTCTTGCTTTCGTGTAGAGCCTCAGAACCTTTCCGGATACGCTCTCGGGAGCGATTCAAGGCCCCCCGCATCTGGCGGAAAAGGCTCAAGTTTTTGTCCCCCGCCTTGGACAGCCCCACGGCCACCGGCACCAGCAGGATCAGAAGCAGCGGCTCGTACTGCACCAGAGCCAGCGCCGCCACGGCCAGCCCCGGACCCCCCAGTTCGGTGAAGAACGAGGTCTTGAGCCCCGGGTCTTCGGGCTGGAAGGTCAGGGTGAGAAAGAGAAAGAGCTGGGTAGCCCCAAAGAGGGTGATCGGGGTGGCCGGGAACTGACTGCAGAGCAAAGCCGTGAGGGCCAGGGGAGCGGCACAAATTCCGGTGTCCTGGCCCCAACCTCGGCCCGTGCTCAAAAGTAAGGTGCCCAGGAGATAGGCGCCGATGGTCCAGCAGCCTGTCCCCGGAGAGAGCAACGCCCCGGCCAGTGCGAGACCTTGCGAAGAACGGCTCAGGATCAACCGGTCCGGAGTGGAAAGCAGCCAGAGGTCGGTGATGAGGACCGCGGCCATGAGACAAAAGGTGGGCACCGAAAGTGCATCGGCGATATGCCCCAGTTTCGCACTGACTGCAAGCAAAACGCTGAGCGCCGCCCAGCCGGTGAGAGACCTGACCATGCTGCTTGCTTCCTCGGCACCTGCCTACCAGTCCTCTCGAAGGTTTACAATCTCTTAACATCTCCGGGTCAGGGATGCATTTCCGGAGATGGCCCCGGGCTAAGCTGGAGCTATGATACTCGGAGCCAACGCCGTTATACGTAAACAAGGTCTCAGCGCCCTGGAGCAAGTCGAAGGGATCGGTTGCCCGTTTCCCCGGCAGTCGGCGCAGAAAAGCTCGCCGCTCTCGAGTACCAATCTCATCGAAAACGGAGAAGAGCTTTCCCAGGTCGATATCCTGCAAGAGTTTCTTGGTCTGAAGGCGCAACTGGAGGAGCAGAAGGCGCTCGTATATTCCGCCGAGACCGAGGGAACCCTGAAGATTGAAAGGGCCCAACCCGACCGGGTGGTGGGGCCCGGCATCGTGATCAAGGGACGCCTTGGGCGCAAGGTTCTCAATCTCGGTTCCGGTAGTCGAAGGACCGTCCTCAGCCTGGATGAGCAAGGGCGCTTCGTGGCCGATCTCGGTTCAATGAAGATGGAGCTTCTGGAGAACGGAAACGGAACTTATATCACTCTCCACCAGCCCAGGGAGAGCATGTTCTATCACCTGGGTTCGTCCGGCGATGTGAGCTTTGACCGGAAGTCGAAACACGAGATTGCTTGAAGGCTGACATGATGGTATCATTTTACACGATGAAAAAGGACTCCAGACCGCCGGCTTTTACTTTGAGAAACTCTCTTTTTGCGATCGTAGCGTGCCTGGCCCTGTTGGCCTGGCCGGCCCTGGCTATTTCGGTGGGTGGAACCGAACTCAACGCCACCGATCTGGGGGGTGGCCTACCTGGCGGGACGAGTGCTGCAGTCCTCCGGCCGGGGGGCAACATCATTAAATCGAAGCCGATCACGCTAAGTCCGGGGATTCAGCCTGACACGGGAGATGAGGAAGCGGGTGAAAAGACCTTGCTCAACATAGGCTTCCCTACGCCCCTCATCGAGGGCCAGGGCATGCAGGGCATAACCCTCCCTGGCCTCCTCACCATTTCCCCTGACCTGGATGCCGGATCGGAACCAGAGTCGGGCTCTGGCGGGGGAGTCCATTACGGCCCCGCAGCAAGTTTCGGACTGGTGGAACGGCGGCCGGATTTTCAATACCGGGCCGGCTCCCGTGAATTCCAGGCTACTCCTACCTACACCATCGGACAAAAGGGGCTGGGTATCGGGCCCGGTCTGGGGAGCAACCACACGAGATATTCTCCCCTCGGCGAGTTCTAAAAGTTTTGCTGGGTCTTCGCTCAAGACTCGCTGGAGGCTTTAATCTGGTCGAGGTCATGGGAGCCGGGGTCATTCTCACTCTGGCTCTTTTCGCGGTGATCAGCGTGAATTCGTACATCCTGAAATCCACCGTTGCCGGGGAGAAACGCCAGATCGCCAACACCATCGCCTGTAGCCAGCTGGCGGTGGTTGAGAGTATCTTAAAAGTCAACTTTCATGCCCCAACCTCGGATATCGGTACGGAGGTACTACAATCTCCGGAGTTTCCCGACTTTTTCTTTCGGATCAACGACCTGGGTTTCGAAGACGACTCACTGGGTTCCGAGACCGTTCGGCCCACGCTCAGAGCAGTGTTGGTAGAAGTTTTCTGGGAAGAGAAAGGGGAGGTACGCAGCTATGAACTCGAGACCACTTTCTATGGGTACTAAAGTTCGCGGATTGACCCTGGTGGAGATGCTGGTCACCGCCACCCTTTTTCTCGCCATCAGTGCCGCCACCGGGGCCATGCTGTTTCAATCCCAGCGCGCTTCAGAGAAATCGGTTGCCACCAACGACGCCAATTCTAAAGCACTTCTACTTTTCGAGAAACTCCGTCTGGAATTGCGTAGCGGGAGAGTGGTGGACAATCCCTTGCCCGAGCAACTTCATTACTGGATCTATCAAAAGGAAGACGGGGTTCCGAAGTTCAAGGCACCGGGTAAACTGGAGTTTTTATCTGAATCGGGAACCGACCCTGATGTCGCCGAAGTCTCAGGGGAGGGGGAGAACCTGGTTCGGACCTTTCAAGGGAAAAAACGTATCCTGGCTTCCCTGGGAAAGGACGGCGAGGTGCGTTTTCGCTGGCTGGTGGGCCTGCAAGCACTGGTGGTAGAGGGAAAAGTCGGAGAAACTCATTCCAAGAACTCCATCAGCAGCAAGAAAGAGTTCCATTTTATCCTGGCCTTGAGCAATGTGGAGTAGTGATGAAAAATAGAGGAATAGCATTGATGACCGCTGTGGTGGTGGCTTTTATTCTCTTGCTCTGGTCCGTGGCAGCCCTCTACCGGGCAAGCTTCCACTCAAGCTCGGTGATGTTCGGGCATCGAAAGTCGGAGTGCTATTACCTGGCCAAAAGAGCGATCAGCCGCTCCATTTTCTTTATGAACTCCGGTCCGGCCTGGGTGGCCGCTCACACCGGCCGGGACAACGCGGACGATTATACCGAGGGAGCGCTCTGTTGGGTTGAGGTGATCGATTCTCAATTGGTGTTGCGGTGTGAAGCGTCGGTAGGTGCCCAGTCTACTCAGCTTTCCGTACCCATGGCGACCAACTCGGCTACCGATACTCACGTGTATTCCATCTCCGAATCTCTCAATGGAGGCCCCGACCTGATCTCATGGACCACCCAGAACACCGAAGATTGGAAAAGTCTTCCCCCCATCCCCAACGCCACCGAGATTCAATCAGCGGTGGGAACGGATACCGGCGATGTCTTCGCAATTGCCGGACTCGACGGCAACACGGTGCTCTGGCGATATCGGCAAGGAGGCGGGTGGGTGCAGATGCCGGACCTTCCCGCCGGAGTGTCCATCTCCGGTCTTTCGGTTTCGTCTTCAGAGCGCTTGATCGCGCTTGGCTCGGACAACAGCATGCTCATGCTTCCTATCGATTCGAGCCTCTCCTGGGAGCAGATCGCCGCACCCACCGGAGCCGACCTCAAGAACGTCACTCTGCCCATAACTTCTTCAGAACGCGCCTACGCGGTGACCGAAACCGGGGGGCAGACGACGCTTCATCAGTACGGTTTTGAGAGCGAGAACTGGAGTCAGTTGCCTCTTCCCACGGCCGCTCATTTCGACCCGGCGACCGGTGTCCTGACGGAGCAGAGCGGCTCGGTGCCAAACCTCGAAGGGGGGATCGCGGTCAATCAGAGTGGTCAGATTTTCGTGGCCTCAAACCCTCCGGGGGAACCCTCGGTGGTCTACCAGTTTCGGGCTGACACCCCGGGCAGCACGGCCGGCACGTGGAGAGTCCTGCCCCCGGTACCGGCATTCCAATGGGTCAGCGATGACACCGTGAACGTGACCGACTACTGCACCCAACTCCAGGACCTTCGGGTCGATGACCAGGGATTGCTATGGGTTCAATGGCAAGATCCGAACAGCGCCAGCTTTTCAACCATACAGATCGACCCGGGTGACCGATAAGGGCGTCTTGAAGAGTTTCGACGCTAGTGATATCGCTTATCTAAAGACCGCCGACCTGAGCTTGTTCATCTCGCAATTGGCCTTGACGCTTCGTTGTGGACTACCGCTGGCTAAAGCGCTGGAAGTCCTGGCGGACTCGGGCAATCCGACCTTCGAAAGGGTGGCCAATCGCTTGCTCTTCGATATCATGGCGGGATTTACGCTGTCCGGGGCGATGGCCCGTCAACCCCGGAGTTTTTCTCGATACTGGTGTGCGGCCGTGCAGGCTAGCGAGGTCTCAGGCCGTCTGGTGGCGTGTCTGGAGCGTTTGGCTGAGACTATGGGAAAGCGCCTGGCGCTGTGGCGCAGGCTCAAGGGTTCGCTGGTCTATCCGTGCGTGCTTGCTCTGGCCTGTTTTTTGATGGTACTCCTGGTTCTCTACCTGGTTTTTCCCATGGTCGTAAAAGTCACCGCCCAGACCGGAGTGGAGCCGCCTGCTCTAACCGGATTATTGATCAAGTTGTCCTCACCGAACATTCTCTTCGCAGTAGCGGGCCTCGGGTTTCTCCTCATAAACGCCATGGTCCTGATTTTGAGGGATGAGGGGCGGGCCAGTGGTCTTCGTAGGTTGGTAGAGATGGGGACTCCTCCCGGCCACTTACTGACTCGAAGCCAGGTGAGTGACGCTCTGCGCCAACTCGCACTTCTGATAGATGCTGGCATCGATCTCGGAAGAGCCCTCCTGGTGGCAGCTCAGGTGGCCGAGAGAAGTGTTCTGGTCTCCGAGGCGGTGGGGTCGATTCGAGGTGCCGTCATGCAGGGGAGCGAACTCTCCGCGGCCTTTGACCAGTATGCGGTTTTCCCCTCGCTGGTAGGCTCGCTGGCCAGGGTGGGAGAGGAAGGGGGAACTCTGGCCCGTTCTCTGACTCAGGCTGCCGACTTGATCGAGCAACGCCTCGAACAGCAGGTCGAGGTCCTATCCAGTCTGGTAGAGCCCACCCTGATGGGGCTGGCAGGGATCTGCGTGGGGATCGTACTGCTGGGAGCGTTTATGCCGTTGTACAATCTGACCGCGTTATGAGCGAACCGAAAGCGAACCGGAGTCATAGAGCACTTCGGCTTCCGACCACCGACCTTCCAGGTCGTAGAACTCCCGCTCCTGGGTGAGAAAGACGTGGACCACGACCATTCCGTAGTCCAGGAGAATCCAACTGGCTTCATCCCGCCCCTGGATCCGACTTTTTGTTTCCCCCGCAGCCAAGAGCGCTTGCTCCACTTTCCTGGCGATATCCTTGGTTTGGACCCGGGTGGGGGCGCTGGCGATCACCATGTAATCGCAGACCGTGGTGAGTTCACGAACATCTAAGAGGAGCACGTTCTCCGCCTTTACGTCGTGGGCCGTGTGGGCCGAAATTTTAGCGATTTCGAGACTTTCCAAATTACTCTTTTCTACTCGGTTTTCCGAGGTTGTCTATAATATCCCGCTCCCATGAGCATACGGTAGACCGGCTCAGGAATCAAGAACCGGACAGCCTGACCGTTGCGAATGCGGGAGCGGATGGCCGATGAACTGATGGAGATATCAGGAAACGGCAGCAGTCGCACCTTTGCCCGCAAGGGGTTGGGAAGGTCTCTCAGTTGCTCCGGCATTTCGAAAGGAAACCCTGCTCGATTGGCCACCAGTAGGGTGTCTAACCGTTCCAACACCTGGTCCAGCCGATACCAGTCGGCCTGGAAGGCGTCGGCTCCGCAGATGAACGTGAGTTTCAACTTTGGAGCGAATGACTCCAGGGTGTGGAGGGTGTAGGAGGGGCCCTCTCGTTCGAGTTCGACCCGGGAGAGTTCAAATTCAGGGACCTCTTTGATGGCTTCCTGCAGCATGGCAAAACGGACTTCCGCGGGTACGTCCGGTTGCTCCTTGTGCGGAGGTATACGATTGGGAATGAAAACAACCCGATCCAGTCGGGCCACGTTCAAAGCTTCCAGGGCTAAGAACAGGTGGCCGTTGTGGACCGGGTTGAAGGTCCCTCCGAAGAGTCCGAGCTTCACCTTTGGTAAAGAGCCTATCCCTTGAGGAAGTTCCTTAAGACCGCCTGTAAGATACCGCCGTGGCGATAATATTCCAGCTCGGTTTCGGTGTCCAGACGGACCTTGGCCTGGAAGGTCTTCTTGTTGCCATCTTTATCGGTGGTGGAGACGGTCACAACCTGTCCCATTTTCAGGTGCTCGTCGAGGGGGATGTCATAGACTTCGTGGCCGGTTAAACCCAAAGATTGAGCACTCTCACCGTTGATAAAAGTGAGCGGCAAGACTCCCATCATGATGAGGTTGCTGCGGTGGATACGCTCGTAGCTCTCGGCGATCACAGCCTTGATCCCCAGCAAGAGGGCACCTTTGGCTGCCCAGTCCCGGGAGGACCCCATGCCGTAGTCGTTGCCGGCCAGGACCAGCAGAGGGGTACCATCGGCCTGATACTTCTGGGAAGCGTCGTAGATGGACATCTCTTCGCCACTGGGTAGATAGTAGGTCACCCCACCCTCGGAACCCGGAACCAGCAAGTTGCGCAGTCGTACGTTGGCAAAGGTGCCTCGAGTCATGACCTGGTCGTTTCCTCGGCGCGACCCGTAGGAGTTGAACATCCACTTCTCCACGCCGTGCGAACTTAAATATTGACCGGCCGGAGAACTTTCGGCGATGGAGCCGGCCGGAGAGATGTGGTCGGTGGTTATGGAGTCGCCCCCAAAGACCAGGACCCGCGCACTCTGAACCGGGCGAATCGGCTCGGGCTCCCGAGAGAGGTCTTTGAAGAACGGAGGCTCCTGGATATAGGTGCTCTGGGGGTTCCACTCAAAAACAGCCTGATCGGTACTGGGGATCTCGTTCCACTGCTTATTGCCGTCGTACACGTTGCCGTACTGTTGCTTGTACAGCTCTGGGGACAAGCAGGTCTGCAGGGTTTCTATGACTTCTTGCTGACTGGGCCAGATGTCTTTGAGGTACACCTCGTTGCCGTCTTTGTCTTTGCCCAGAGGTTCGTGCTCCATGTCGATATCCACAGTTCCGGCCAGGGCGTAGGCCACCACCAGCGGAGGGGAGGCCAGGAAGTTGGCGCGCACATCAGGAGAGATACGACCGGCGAAGTTTCGGTTTCCAGAAAGCACCGAAGTGGCCACCAGATCAGCTCCGTAGACCGCTTCTTTGACCGGGTCCGGAAGCGGCCCGGAGTTGCCGATGCAGGTGGTACAGCCGTAGCCCACGGTATAAAAGCCCAGTTGGTTTAGATACTCGGTAAGACCGGCCTTGTCCAGATACTCGGTCACCACCTTGGAGCCGGGTGCCAGCGACGATTTCACGTAGGCGGGACGCTCCAGTCCCTTTTCTACTGCTTTTTTGGCTAGCAGTCCGGCACCCACCATCACGCTCGGGTTGGAGGTATTGGTGCAAGAGGTGATGGCAGCGATGACCACCGCTCCGTGACCGATTTCAGTGCTGCGGCCGTTGTCTTTGATCAACGCCTTGGCGCCTACCTCGGAGCTATCCAGGGCGAAACCCTGGGGCCCCAGAGGGGCGGTCAGGACCTGGTGGAAAGTCTTTTTCATGTCCTTGAGCAGGACCCGGTCTTGAGGGCGCAGGGGCCCGGCCAGACTGGGCTCCACGGTGGAGAGATCCAATTCCAGGGTTTCGTTAAAATCCGGGTCCGGGGTGTCATCGGTACGGAACACTCCCTGAGCTTTGGCGTAAGCCTCGACAGCGTCCACCAGGTTCTGCTCTCGGCCGGTGCGCTCCAGGTAGTTCAAGGTTTCGTCGTCAACTGGAAAGTAACCCATGGTGGCGCCGTATTCGGGAGCCATGTTGGCGATGGTGGCGCGGTCCGGCAGGCTCATAGTAGAGAGGCCGGCGCCATAAAACTCCACGAACTTACCGACCACACCCTTCTTGCGTAGCATCTCGGTGACCACCAGGACCAGGTCGGTGGCGGTGGCCCCTTCGCTCAACTGGCCGGTGAACTTAAATCCGACGACCTCGGGCATGACCATGGAGAGGGGTTGTCCCAGCATGCAAGCTTCGGCCTCGATGCCTCCCACACCCCATCCGAGCACGCCCAGGCCGTTGATCATGGTGGTGTGGCTGTCGGTACCCATGAGGGTATCAAAGAGGGCCACTTTCTCACCCTTGAGCTCGGTGAACTGCACGGTGGTCGCCAGAAACTCCAGGTTGACCTGGTGCACGATGCCGGTGGCCGGGGGGACGACCTTGAAGTTTTCAAACGCCTTCTGCCCCCAATGCAGGAACTCATAGCGCTCGAGGTTTCGTTCGAATTCGAGCTTAGAGTTCAGGCTGATGGCATCCAGGCGTCCGAACACGTCGACCTGGACGGAGTGGTCGATGACCAGGTCCACCGGGACGACCGGATTGATCTTCGCCGGGTCACCTCCCATCCTCAGCATGGCGCTGCGAAGTGCCGCCAGATCCACGACGGCGGGCACACCGGTGAAGTCCTGAAGGACTATCCGGGCAGGTAAAAAGTTGACTTCCACCGGCTCATAAGCAGTGGGGTTCCAGTTGGCGAGGTTTTTAACGTCGGCTTGCGACATGGACTTGCCGTCCATGTTGCGGAGCACGTTTTCTAGTAGCACGCGAATGGAAACAGGGAGTTTCGCGCCTCTCCCTATTCCCTGATCAAAGAGCTTGGGAAGCGAGTAATAGCTGTACTCTCCCAGTGCGGTCTTGATCGTGCTTTTCACTTGAAACGGGTCCATTAAGATCTCCTAAAATCTTTTGTATCCTATGCTTTTAAGGCCGGTCAGGAAACACCTTGCTTCGAGCCGCGCCCTAAAAAAAAAGCCGCCTCTGAGGCGGCTTCTCCGGTTAGGCTTGCGAGTTAGTCGGCCGGGCCGGCTCCAGACCAGGCGGTATAAAGAGCAGCCAATACGCCACCCAGTTGCGCGACGGGTACCGTCAGCACGAGACCGGTGAAGGTGAACCAGTCCATAAAGGGGCAGGTTCCACCTCCCAGAAATATGCCGGCCAGCAGCGAGAGACAGCCGACCGCTGAGGCGTGGGTCAACTCCTTGTTGGGCACCATGCGTCCACAGACGAAACCACCCAGGGCGGTCAGGCTAAGCCCTCCGAGTAGGCAGACCCACTCGATGATTCCGGTCCCCATGATCCTTTCGGCCATGGAGGCATCGGAGCTTCCGGGATCGATGAGCACCACCGAAAGGGTGGCGGCGAACAGACAGGTTGTCGTGATATCGACGAGGAAACCCCGTCCTATAGCCCGATAATTCAGCATGCAGTACTCCTTCTTGTGACTAATACGACAGTAAACCGCCCCCTACCTCCGAACCAGTCTTTTCGTCTCAGTCGGCCTTATAATCCAGGTCGCACATGAGTTCTTCAGCCAGACTTTCTAGCCCGTCCCGCAAGTCGTTTTCATCGGTATCACCGTCTATGCTGATGGTGTAGTGAGCCTCGAACATACGCTCCCCGCTGAAGGGGGCGCTGCGGATGTGGCTCTCCACTTCTTCCACATTCGCCCCCCGACCGGCCAGTACGTGGGAGATCTGTTTGATGATGCCAGGGCGATCGGCAGCCAGAATACGGATATTGGCCTGTCGCACTTTGCGGCCGGAGTCATCGGCCGATTGGTACTCCTTCCAGGAGCAGTTCAGCGACTCCACCTGACCAGGTAAGTCGGTCGGACGGGAGACAAACTCCACCGACACGATTCCGGCAAATTGTCCTTCCAGGCGGCAGAGCCGACTTTGCAGCCAGTTTCCTCCCAGGCCCTGGATGGAGGTAGCCAGGGCCTCCACCAGGCCTTTTTTGTCGTCTCCATTGACGGTCAGCAAGTATCTCATCGTTTGCCCTTCTCGAGACTTAAGGTCTCGGGCCAGCAGCCTTCTCCTAGAAAAAAAAGCTCCCTGCTTTTCGGTCAAGCTTGACAGACTAACGAGAGCGACCTGGAGGACAAGATGGTTTATTTGTGCTAGTATCACCTGAAAGAAAAGAATCTCACTTGAACTCTATGCACGATGTGGTTTTATAACGTCTCGAAGAGAAGCCGCACAGCCAAAGGCATGCTTTTGGCGGAAGCGATAATCGCTTCCTTTCTGTTGTTGTTTGCTTTTATTGCCGCTACCCAGCTATTCGATGCCTCGCTGCGCTGGGAATCCTCCAGCACCGGCGAACGCCTAGCGGCCCTGGTGGCCGAGCGGCGCATGGAAGATCTCAGGGGCTGGGTGGCCGAACAATGCCAGAGTACCGGATTCGATAATCTCAACTGGACCAGCCAGGAGGTCGTAGATGACAGCTATCCGGAATCTCCCGCCTTTTTGATCACCGTGAATACCACCGATCAGATTGAAAACACCCCGGCAAGACCGGCAACCGGTCGAGTTGATCCCGTGCCGGGCTTGCACAGCCCCAGCAGTACTTTCTACGCCAGGGCCCTCGACGCCAACGACGATCAGCAAAGAAACCAGGAATGGCAGAGCTTTCCTTACTCCCGCGACATGACCGCTTCGGCCAGGTTGGTCCAGATCACCGTGACCTGGTCCAACGGCCGATACGAGTATCGGCTGGTTTCACTGCTAACAGACTCCATCGAACCAGCCGCAACCCCTTCCACCGACTTTACAACTTCACCGGTCGTCGTTAGCGGTCCGGGGAGCGTCTCGGCCGGTGGCTCGGCCGACTATTCGGCGCAGGTTCGCCTCCCCAACAATCAACCGATTCCCGACGTGACGGTCCTGTGGTCGATTCGGCCCACCAGCGGCGGTTCGGCTTCGATTCGCCCTTTGGACTCGAGTGCCCGCACGGTGCGCATAACCAGGCAGTCGAGCGGGGCCATCGTTTTAGTGGCCAAAGTGAGATACCGGGGGAAGGAGATCGTGGGCTATTCGAATGTCATCAACTAAGAATGGTTTCAGTTTGATGGAGGTTATGGTCATGATGGGCCTGGCATCGATCATCCTTTTTGGAGTGGCGCAACTGACCCAGCGCACTTTGGAAACCCAGAAATTCCTTCGCAAGAAGTCGGAGTCCATTCAGAGTGCGACCCTGGGCTGCGAGCGCCTGGCCAGCGAGATGCGAGAAGCGGTTACAACTCCTTCGACGGGGGACACAAGCAGTTGGGATAAGGTGATCCCCAGCCAGACCGAGGTCATGGGTATCCCGGCTCCTACCTTCGAGTTGACTCCCTCATCCCCAGGCTGGAGCAGAGCCTACCAGTCCAACCAGTTGATCACCGTGACCTATAGTGTGGCCGGTACAAACCTGCAGCGACAGGTGACAGGCTCGATCGCGGCCCCGGTGGCAACCGACGTCAACACTTTCGAAGTCACAGCCGTTTCCGGTCGAGACAAGACCTTTCAGATCGAGTTGGCCATCAGTGAGCAGAAGAGGGTCCAGACCTTCGTAACCCAAGTTTTTTGTCCGGGGGCTCCCTAAAGTCGTGGTAGGCAAGCACTCCGAAAAAGGTTCTTTGATCGTCGCAGCTTTGCTTCTGTTTACAGTGTTGCTTTCGCTAGGTCTTGGTCTCATGTCGGCTCAGGTTTCCCGCATGAGAGCGGCCAAAGCTCAGGCTCTTTCCATCCAAGCTCGGGCTCTAGCCCTGGCAGGATGGGAGGACGTGCGCCTCAAGCTGGGTAAGGACATCCTGTTTCCTCGAACTTCCGACACCCAAACTTTCTTTTCCTACTCTGAAGACGTGTACGACTTGGATGGTAACTATATCGGGAACTATACTGTAAAGATCGATACCCGCTGGGAATCGATAGTTCTCGGGCCGGACTCCTCTGGAAACTTGCCGAACCTGGCCAATCCGGCGGGGCACGAAGCCGTCATCAACATCCCTCAGAGCATCTACCCCATAACCATCATTGGCAAGGTGGCCGAGCAGCGGGTGGGCGATATTTTGGCCGAAAGAATTCTGTACATCGAACTCGATATGGTGAATTGGAGAGTGATCCGGTTTGAAGACCGGGGAAGCTTGTAGAAAAAACTTGTGGTATGATAGAAAGCAACTGGAGGGTATCCACTTGGTGAGCAGGTTGAGAAATCAGAAGGACCGTGGCCTTACGCTATTCGAGCTTTGCGTGGTGGTAGGTCTGGTCATTATGGTCATGGGCCTTTCCCTTAGCGCGATGAAGCCTACAGCCCAAAAAGGGAGTACCTTGGGCTTGGCTACCGCGATCAAGGAGGAGTTTGAAACGGCCAGGCAACTCGCCATGAGAGGTGGGCACCCGGTTGCTCTGGGCATCCCCACCCAGGGGAGCTTGGCGGCAAATTCTCTCTATCGCCTCTCCGGTTGGAACACCCCTCACGTGAATTGGTCGGTTGGTTTTAACGGCGACTACCCTGGCCTGGGCTTTGCAGCCTCTCTTTGGAGTGGTGCGCCAGGCGTAGGCACATCTATCGGACCACCGGCCACTGCCAAGTTTTTCAACTTCGGGGAACCTCAATTGGCGGCGTGGCTTACCAGCAACCCTGATCACGACTACAGCAACGACTATATTTTCTGCTACCTCCCGGACGGAAGTCTCATCACCAACGGGCTTCCCACTTCCGACGGACGCTACCCGGTGGTGGTAGCGGCCAACCCTACCTTTGGAGGTTCGGCCCCCCAGAGCGTTCAAATCAATTCCGGGACTAACCCCTGGACAATGCTGATTTCCCCTCAGGGTGCGGTTGATCTGGTCAAGGGTACTCCAGGCGGCGACTTGGCGCTCGGAACTGGTAACGGTGTCGCGTCCAGTCCGCAAATCAGAACCCAGAGCAAGCCCTCGGATGCTGAGATCTATCTTTCCGATCTAAATATCCGACCCATTCCGGAAATCACAAGTCCTGACGAGAGCATCTGTATCCCCGGTGAGGTGGTCACCATGGAGATCTTTGCCTATTGCCCACAAGGGGACGAACTTTACGCCAACTGGCTCCAAGAGGCCGGCTCTTCCACCGGTCTTGAAGGTGCCTTTACTTATCCCAACCAGGTTGGTTCGGCCCTGGCCAATGAGGCCGACCGCATGGAATATCTTCCACCCGAGCGCATCCCGACGGAAGATGGTTTCAAGCCTGTATGGAGCAACAGCCCAGATCCGCCTGCTAATGTTGGAGTTTGGCGGGCCCAATGGAGCTGGACGGTTCCTTTGAATACCGAACCCGGGGAGCTTTTCAACGTCACCGTCAACGTGCAGAACGCCCAGGACGATGCCACGATCATGACCAGTCCCATTCCCAAGCTTGAAATGAAGCCATCTCCCAAAGGCAGCATGATCGTTGAGCGTCGGGTAGATGGACTCTGGCAGCTGTGGCGCATGAATCCGGACGGAACCGGCGAACGCTTACTCTCCCCGGAAGGGGTGCAGGAGATGATGCCCTCCCTGGACCGCTACGGCACCCAAATTGCTCTGATTCGTCAAGGGCCGGGTGGCCTCGGTGATCGTCACATCGTCATTCGCTCCATCGACGGCGGTTCCGAGACAACCATCACCGATACCGCGGGAAGGTACACCTCGGTCTCGCTCTCTCCCTTTGGAGATTGGGTCGCTTACAGAGACGAGGATGCGAACGAGTTGAGAGTGGAACGCACCGATGGAGTGGGGAGCACCATTTCCATCCCTCAGGCCGATACCAGCGGTCACGGATACGAGGTCAATAAACTGCGAGCCGGGTGGTCTCAGGACGGAAACTACCTGCTTTACGAGAATCAACTGACGATCCACTCACGCAACCTTACCACTGGTACTGACACCCAGATCTGGGGACCCTATACCCCCATGTCCAACGGCAATATTCCGTGGCTTTATGCTCCGACTTCCTATACTCACAATGGGAAAGAGTATGTCATTTTGAGCAACACGACGAACAAGCCCTTCTTGCTCTCCTTTGAAGTTATCAACTACGAAACGGCGCACGATAGTAGTTTTGATGCCGTCACTAGCGATAGGAGGGTGCGCGATTTGGGGCCCAATCCCGGCCAGTGGTCTACCGGAACGAGCCAGAACTATGCCGATGTCTCACACGACGGTAAGCTGGTCTATACCGAAAGTCCGGGCTGGACCATAGGGGATTCCGAATCCGGTGAAGAGAGTGAAAATATGAAAGCTTATGTCTTATCCGGCATCACCGCCGATGGAGTCTTTTTCGGCCCGCCCACGATCACTAATCTCCAGGACGTCCGCCGGGCCATCTTTATTCCACCGAGCGAGTAGGTCTCAGAGGTTTTTCAGACCGCGGATTTCCTGCTGGAAAATCTCCCTTGACATTCGACCCAGAAACGGCGAGAATAGCGCAACAATTTAGCTAGGAGAGCACGGAATGGCTAAGAAGAAAGAGAACCGAGTCATCATCACCCTCGAGTGCACGGAAGCACGCAAGGAGGGGGTGCCGCCGTCTCGTTACACCACCACCAAGAATCGTCAGAACCATCCTGAACGGCTCGAGGTTAAGAAGTATAACCCGTACCTGAAAAGGCACACCGTCCACAAAGAGATTCGATAGAGACTATCGGACGGCAAAAAAAAGAGAGCTTGAGGGCTCTCTTTTTTTGTGAACTCAGGGCCTCTAGTCTTCGGGCGGGGACCAGACGAACTTTTCCCGGTCTCCCATGGTTTGGCTGACTTCCTCAATTTCATTCTCATCTTCAATGGCATCCAGTTGCTGAAGGATGGTTTTGGAGAGATTGAGGTTTTTGCGATCGCCGAAGACGGACTCCCATTCATCTCGATCCAACCGCAAGATGAGAACCCCACCGCACTCTACGCAGTGATAACGGATACTGTTAGGGCTGAAGCCCGAGAGTTTCATATCCTTGATCTGACATTTGTGGGGAAATAGCTGATTCGTAGTCCGAATTTTCATAGTTGATTCTTCCATTTGGTTATCCATTTGCCTTTTTTTGTGGTCTGAAGCAGTCGATGAACTCTGCTCTGGTTTCCAGACGCGGACCTTCCAGCAGATCGATGCAGTACGGTACGGCCGGAAAAACCGCCCGCAAACAGTCGTCGATAGCCGAAGGCTTACCCGGCAGATTGATGACCAGAGTCTTGTCTCTGGTCCCTGCCATCTGGCGACTCAAGATAGCGGTTGGCACGACCTCCAGGGAAGCCCTCCGCATCTGTTCGCCAAAACCGTCTAGAATACGATCGCAAAAGAGCTTCGTGCCTTCGGGGGTTACATCTCTGGCGGCGGGCCCGGTACCACCGGTGGTCAGCACCAGGCAGCAGTCTTGAGCAGCAAAGCGGTCCAAGGCATCCACGATCTCGGTGATTTCATCGGGTACTACCTCTTTCAAGAAGCAGACGTCGGGGTTGCTGAGAGCGGCCCTCAACCAGGCCTCCATGGCCGGCCCTCCCAGGTCTTCGTACTCGCCCCGGTGAGCTCGGTCTGAAACCGTCAAAAGTCCGATCTTGATGCTCAAATCTCTTCCCCATCCTTATTGACAAAGACGGCTTTCTTGCGAAACTCCATCAAAATGTCAGTGCCTCTATTGAACTCTTCCTTGATCGCGTCGAAGGCGTAGTCCAAACCGTTGTTGAGGTCCAGTCTGAGCCGCCTTCCGGCGGCTTCTAAAATATCCAGCCCGGTCCGCATCATGGTGGCCACCTCGCTGTCATCGGTGGGATCGGTGCTATGCTCGAAGCGGTCGCGCAAGGCCAGCAATAAAGTTTCGTAGCGGCTCAGGGTCGAAAGGGTGGTGGATGCGGGTACGGTCCCGGCCTGGTAACGTATCATGTCCAGGAAAAGATGCTCCAGGGGATCGTCGGGTACCTGGCTTGCTTTGAGGCTCTCCAGGTCGGTGCGGAGGTTGGCGATGGCGGCTACCAGGAGGGAGTCGTTGAGTTCTTCCTCGGAGAGCAGTTCGTCGGCCCTTCCCAAGAAACTACTCAACGGATCGTGGTACTTCTCTCGAGTCCCGCTCTCCAGGGTTTCGGACTCCAGGGTGGCGAGCTCTTCGACCAGGGTCTCCGCGTCTTGCTCACGGTCGAAGCGCTGCTCGATGATGGCGAGACAACGCTCGATACTCACCGCAGCATTCTCTCAATTTCGTCGATGATGTCGGAGGAGTTGGGTCTGACCAGTGCCAGAATGGAGGCGTGTCGAACGACCAGGAACTCGTGCCCTTTGTACTGCATCTCCACCGCTTCCCGCTTGAGAAAATAGGCGAAGTCACCCACCTCGGCTTGCAACGGGAGGTAGCGCACCGACTCGTGGGGCTTCTTCCACGGCTCGGACTCGGAGTACTCCGGATTGGCGGTCAAGTAGCCGGGGCCGACTCGGATGATGCGTCCCCCCTGGACCTTGTCCTTTTCCGTAACAGTCGCAGGGAGCACCAGGCCAGACTCGGTCATTTGCTCACCCGCCAGGGGCTCGATCAAGACTCTGTCCCCCACCACGATTAGATCACTCATGGGGTGCGCCATTCCCCAGTTACCGGCTTAGGGCCTGTTGACAATCAACCTTCAGTCGTCAAACTTGTCCATTTTCCACCCCCTGAAGCGAAATTTTCCTCAAATAGATCCAGTATTCCACAGAAAATTCCACTCCCGGGGGAGAAAAATGTACTCGTTTGTCTCGGAAGGCCGAATGTCAACAGGCTCTAAGAGCCTGACCCCTCGCAGGATCCTTTGGCAAAGCAGTTTAACCCGCCGGTATGGAAGCAATTCGTAAGAAAATGAAAAATTCGGGATGCAGCGCTGTACAGATCGACCGATTCTGTAGTCGGGTGAGCAAGGTCTTGTCGGGAGAGCGAGCCGACATAGCCGAGTCGGATATCAGGCCGGTCGAACGTCTGACGGCCCTGGAAGAGGTAGACCCGGATGTCGATCTCCTAAGGCAGGTGGCCATCGTGAAGCTCAACGGAGGGTTGGGTACCTCCATGGGGCTGACGGCTCCTAAAGGGCTCCTGCAAGTCAAGCGCGGTCACGATTTCTATAGCATTTTACACCACCAGGTGGAGAGTTTCGCTCGAGAACACGGCTTTCGGCCGCCCCTTATCTTCTTAAACTCCTTTAGCACCGAAGAGGAGACCCGGGCCCGCTTGAAAGAATTGAATTTCGAGCAGAGCGTGCCCTGGGGGTTCTTGCAGTCGCAGGTGCCAAAGATCAGGCCCGATGGGTCGCTTCCAATTGACGATGAAGAGTGGTGCTGGTGCCCTCCCGGGCACGGCGACATCTACGCCAGTCTGCTGGACTCCGGCCTGCGGGAAACGCTCCTGCAGGGTGGTTATCGCTATCTCTTCGTTTCCAACATAGATAACCTGGGGGCGGTCCTGGACAGCCGCGCCATAGCTTATATGGTGCGCGAGAAGCTGGCTTTCTTGATGGAGGTCACTCGCCGGGGTGAAAACGATCGTAAGGGAGGCCACCTGGCCCACTCAAACGATGGTGGTTTGCTGTTGCGAGAGGTTGCCCAATGCCCGGACCACGAACTCACTCACTTCCAGGATATCTCCAAGCACCGCTACTTCAACACCAACAATCTCTGGCTCGATCTTCAAGCGGTGGACGAATCCTGGACCGAGCTTCCCCTGATCGTCAACCGCAAGCCTCTGCGCCCCCACCAGCCCGAGAGCGAAGAGGTGCTCCAACTCGAACAAGCTATGGGAGCCGCCATCAGCGTGGTGGGCAATTCGAGCGCCATCGAAGTAGGACGAGACCGTTTCGCACCGGTCAAGACCAGCAACGAATTATTTCTCCTGCGCTCGGACCTTTTTGAACTGGGAGAGGATTTCCATCTGCGTCAGACCGTAGACGATCTGCCTCGGGTCGATCTTGACCCCAAGCACTACAAGCTGATCAACGATTTTGAAAACCTGGTGAAAGGGGTCCCCAGTTTGAAAGATTGCCGGAGCCTGAAGGTAGAGGGGGCGGTCACCATCACCGCTGATATGAGATTGGTAGGCGATGTTCTTCTAAAGTCTGACGGAGGGATCTGAGCGGGCGATCATCTGACAAAACATCTCTGCCAGGAAGGGGTCGAACTGAGTCCCGGCGTTTTGCTGAATCTCCTCGACCGCCTGCTGATTGGTCAGACGATCGCGATAAGGTCTACTCTCGGTCATTGCATCGAAAGAATCCACGATGGCCAGGATGCGGGCGCAGTGGGGTATGTTGCTCCCCTTTAAACCGTCCGGGTAGCCGGTGCCGTCCCAGCGCTCGTGGTGATTTCTTACGGAAGCTCGAACGGTCGCGGAGAGCTCGATGGGGGTGAGCATGGTTTCCCCCACCAGCGGGTGGAGCTTAACGATCTCATACTCCTCTGCGGTGAGGCGGTCGGGTTTGTTGAGAATATCCTCGGGGATGGCCAACTTGCCGATGTCGTGGAAATCTCCGGCGACCGCTGCTTCTTCCAGAAACTCTTCAAGCTCAGCTTCATCCATGGCCGAGACGGTGAGGGCAAGGATTCCGGCTTCTTTCAGTTCGGCGCTGTCTTCCAACTCATCTTCCAGTTGCTCCGCCTCCTCGCCGTCGAGTTCCATCTCTCGAGCCAGCCGAAGAGCAAGATCCCCGACTCTTCGGCAATGCTCAAGACTGGAGGGGCAGAGGTCCTTCATCCCTTGAAACAAGGCTGCCTCGGCGTCTAGATGAGGATACAACCGTTGCAGGACCTCATAGGTTCGGACCGACATGTCCTGAGCCGCCCGGGCTAGGGCCAGCCCCAACGGGACCGAGGTGTCTCCAAACAGGTTCAGCTTGAGCTGGTTGGTGGGATCCTGGCCGGCCTGGGTTGCCTCCTTGCTGAGAATAACAGCACGAGCAACCGGCTGGTCGGCCCTGGGGGGGTCGGCTTGGCGCACCGGCAGTGAAGCGTTTGGTATAAATCGAGTAGGGCCAATCTGGCCAGCGGGGTTGGTCAGTTGGCCTCCCCCGTAGGAACTTGGATGTGGTGCATTCGAGACCTAACTTTTGGTTTTAGGGCTTCCCCTCCACTCGTCGAGCTTCGCGAAGCATTCAGGGTGATCCTGGGAGATATATGTCCTAAGGATTTGCTCCTAAACCAATCCTTCTAAGACCGGTAGGGACACGCTGCGGTGCCTCTCTAAGTAAGCCTCGAGCCACTCCTGTAGTGCTTTTTCTTCCTGCAATTCTTGAAACTGTGCCAACTCGCTCGCAGCCAATCCTGTCCTATCGATCCGGGCCCGGTCGGCCAGGATCATCAAGCCTGCCCGAGTCTGGTTCTGGGTGATCACGATCAGTCTACCGTGGCGTCGCTGCTCCCGTCGGAAGACGTCGACGTCCTGCTCGGAGATGGTGCCACCGCTGAGGGGCAGGCGACGGTACAACCAGGTGTCGGGAGCTTTATCCAGCTTTTCTTGCTCCTCTTCAAAGGCGGTGCGGATATCCAGTACCGAGACCTTGCTCTCACCATCGAACTGCTTGGCCAGTTGCTTCCACTCCGAGGGGGTTCCACAAACCGTAGTATAGTCGGGCTGATCATAAACTTTCATGGGGATCGGGCTTCGGGTCCGGGTCAGATGGCTCCTCGTCTGCGCTAGGAAGAGCTAGGAATCCGCTCGGTCCCCCGGGCGCAGGTTGGGCAGTCCGATGGCTTCCCGGGCTTCGTTGTTGCGGCGGGAGTCGGTGAGGGTGCTACCATCCAACGAGTTGATCTGGGATTGGGACAGATCCAGGCGTGGAGCAAACGCTTTCTTGTGAAACAGGGCTACCAGTTCGTCCGGGGGATCGAGAATCTCTGGCTCTTCTGCTTCCTCGGCGTCGGGGCCCGGAGTCTCCGTCGGCTGAGGTTTTTTGGGCACTTTCTTCACCGCGTCCACCGAAACTTCGGCCATCAAGGCTTGCTGGGGGGAGAAGAGAGCAGCCGACAGTCGGCCGTCACCGGACCGGATCTTGACCGGGTAGCCTCTCTCATCGGAATGGAATCGGGGACTGTCCAGAATGGCCGAGGCGATCTCTTTAGAAACGGAATCTCCATCAGACTCGACCCTCACCGGAAGGCTGATATCCAGATGCCGAAACATGGCCGGTGCGGTATCCAGGACCCGAGTTCCGTACTCCATGGCTTCTTCGAATCGACTCTCTTCAAAGAGGATCCCGGCCAGCCTGGCCTCCGCCCGAGCACGCAGAACGGCTCGGGCTTCACCAACTTCGGGAATAGCCTTTTTGAGGATCTCAATGGCTTCGTCTTCATCCCCCCGAGCCCAGGCGACTTCCGCCCTCACGACCTCCAGGGCCGGGCGCTCGGTCTCCATGCTTTCCGGTGGCTTCTGGTAGATCTCGTGGAGGGCCTCAGAGGTCACACCGGCCCCGTATACCGTGACCAGATCGGGGCGGTGCCAATCGGTCATGATGAAGGTACCCGGGGCGTAGTAGGGCCGGAGAGACTTGGCCAGTCGACGGTGGTTGGAGGCCAGTGCTCTCACCTTGATGGTGGCCATGCGGGCGTCGTTTAGCAGTTTCCTTCGATAGACAACCGCCTTCCACCATTGCCAACCCGATTTCCAACTGAGACTCTCTTGCAGACGAGCCGCTTCGGCCAGAGTGATGGAGCGGTATAGCATCCAGATACCGGCCTCCTTTTGATCCCGATGGATGGAGTCTCCACCCTGACGGTCCGGACGGCGGGTGATCATCTCGGCGATCTCAAGGGCTTTGTCGGTCTCGCCGAGATGCATGAGAAGCTCGGCGGTGATGTGCATGTCCTGCGCCCAGGTCTGTTGGGCCAGAAACGACTTGACCGAGAAGCGCCACTGGTGGGTCTTTTGCAGGGAACTCACGGCCTCCGGAAAGCGTGCCTGAGAGACGTACAGAAAAGTCAGATCGAACCAGGGGTTGGAGTAGGTGAGGGGGTTGAAGTAGCGGGTGGCTTCGGAATACAGTCTCTCGGCTTCATCCCATTGGCCGATCCCTGCGGCCGCTTCACCCAGATTGCGAAGGTAGGTGGAGGTCTGCCCCCAATTGTTCGCTCGCACTTCCTCTATCAACTTCTTAAAGGCCGAGTACGAGGCCTGGGGATTGCCAAACTCCATCTCGAGAGCGCCCAGGGTATTGAGATAGGTGGTTCGAGTCCCCTCGTCGGGATAGCTGGACACCAGGGCCAGCTTGGCCCGGGCTTCTTGCTCTTTTTCCAGCTTCATAAGAGGCCACGCGTAGGACACGGAGATGCTCGGGGCCTCCAGATTGAAGAGCCGCCTGCTCAAGCCCTGGTAGACGTCTAGAGTCTCGACCTGCTCCTGATAGAGGTCCATCTCGGCGTTGATCTGCACCATCTCCATGAGGGCTCGCTCGTACCACCCCCAGGGGCTGTCGATAGAAAAATTTTGGCCATGCCGTTGGAGAAAGTATTCCAAGCTCTTTTTGATGTGGAATTTGGCTTTGGGAAGATCACCCTCGTTGTTGTGCAGGGTGTAGCCCATGATGTAATGACCGGCGTAACTCTTGGGGTTGTCCTTCAAGATCTTGTGCGCCTCTTCGCGTGCTTTGACCAGTTCATCGGTCTCCACGTGCATCAGGGCGTTCTGCTCGGCGGTGGTGCCCGCGAACCGTGGGTTCTGGGCGATTGCGGGGGCCGCGAAAAGCAGGATCGCAAGAATTATGAGAAGGACTCTCCTCATCGATTAAGGCTGCTCCTGTTCAGGGTTTCCAGAGGTTCACGCAGGCACTCCTTGATCACCGCGTCGGCGTTGTCGATGCCCGGGGCTAACTCCACTCGGTGTCGAAAGATGTGAGGGGCCAGCCATTCGATGTCCTCGGCGATCACGTAGTCGCGCCCATTCATAAGAGCGGCCGCCTGGAGAGCGGGCAGGGCTAGGACCAGGGAGCGGGTGGATACTCCCTGAGCCACCTTGGGGGAAGAGCGAATGGAACCGGCGATGTCCACCAGGCAGGTGTGGACCGCCGGGGCCAGGTGCACCTGCTGATCGATGGCGTAGCGGGCTCCCAGGACTTCGTCGCGACTGACCGGGGCAAACTGGTGGGGCGGGGGACTCCGGCGGTCCTTGTAAGAGGTGAGCACCTCCAACTCCGAATGGCGATCGATATGGACCATCACGATCTTAAACAAAAATCGGTCCAATTGCGCCACCGGAAGCGGGTAAGTGCCCACTTGATCCCGGGGGTTCTGGGTGGCGATCACAAAGAACAGATCATCCAGCGGATAGGTCACGTTATCTGCGGTCACTTGCTTTTCTGCCATGGATTCCAGCATGGCCGCCTGCACCTTGGGGGAGGTCCGGTTGATCTCGTCGGCCAGCACCACGTAGGCAAAAAGCGGGCCGGGTTGAAAGTGAAAAGAGGCCGATTTCGGCTCAAATACCGAGACGCCGGTGATGTCCGAGGGGAGCAGGTCCGGGGTGAACTGGATCCGTCTAAAAGAGTGTAAGTCGGTCTCGCCCTGGGACGGCGTGATCGATTCGCCGAGGGCCTTGGCTAGCGTCGTTTTGCCGGAACCAGGAAAGTCTTCCAGCAGTACGTGGCCGTCGGCCATCAGTGCCACCAGCAGCAGATCGGTGACGTCGTCCCGGCCTCGAACGGCGTGGGTCAGGCGACCTTTGAGGCGGCCCAGAATATCTCTAGCGGCGTGCAGGTCGGTGGCAGACGGGAGTTGTCGTGGTGCGGTTTCTAGCATATCAGGGTGGTTCGTTCCTTACCTTGTAAATATCCAACTGAGAGGATTGAGAGCGCCCAGGATACGACGCCACAGCGGCGACGCTCCGGAGAGTTCCCGATTGAAATTTTGGTAGTCGCTAGCAAGTTTGGCCAGATCAGGCTTAACCTGGCCAGGCTTACCAAAAACTAGAGAAAGGTGAGCTTGGGTGAGAGCAGAGAGACTCGGTAGTGCTCCGGACTGCTGCTCGGCAAAGGAGAGGCGACCCTGGCCGCGACCCCGCCGGAACCCGGCGTCGTGCGCTTTGTCCAGGGCCGATAGATAATAGGCATGGACCTTGGCTTCGTCTTTTTCAAAGAGTGGCCGGAAGCGGCGCTCCAGCTTGAATCCGTAGGCCAAAAATAGGAGCCCACCCAGCAGGAAGGGGGTAAATGCCCAGAGGGCCGCCAGCAGCTTGTTGAGGAGGTCCCGGAGGTTCACCTCCTTGATGGTCTCATACTCTTCTCCCTCTTCCCGTGCCATCTCCGCCAGCATAGACTGCAGGTCGTAGTCCGGAGGCGGAATGGGGGGATCCAGATAGGTCTGAGGGGCGACGTCCATGGGAAACCAGCCCAGACCCTCGATCCAGACTTCCGGCCAGGCGTGGGCTCTGCTGCTCAAGATCATCAGGGCCGAGCCTCTTCGATCCCGGCCTTCCACCGCGTACCCGGCCCCCACCCGGGCCGGGATCCCGGCTGCTCTGAGGAGATAGACCGAGGCGTGAGAAAAGTGAACGCAGTAACCGGTCATGTCGCCAAAAAGAAAGTCCGCGGTGGGATCCTCGGAGCCCGCGACCGGCCTGCTTCGGGTGGTGTATTTGCCCTTTTCACCCAGGTAGAGGTTGATCGCCAGTACTCGTGCCACCGGTAGATCGCGATACTGCTCAGGGATACCCTCCAGGATCTGTTCGACCAGCTCCTGGTAGCGAGGATCCTGGGGATACTGCAGATAATGCTGCCTGATTTCCGAAGACCAGGCGGGATCCACCAGCGGGCTCCCCAAAATGTTCTCGTATTCACCGGTGAAAACGTGGGATTCCACTTCGTAGGCGCGTTCGAATTTGTCGGGGTTGGGGTTGGACACGGGGACCATCTGAAGCGGCTTTACCAGACCGAAGGGTTCGGTGTGAGAGCTGATGAGAGCGACCCGGGTGGCCAGTCTCATGGTCGGTACGATCGGTACATCGGTCGGTGCCGCCTTGCTGGTGGAGGCGGTGGCGAATCGGCGGAAGAGATCTTCATCGGCTTTTCCGGTGGTGTCCTTGACTAAGCGAAAGCCGTTGAACTGGCTGAACGCCGTCTGGCGGAAGTAGTAGTAGCCGTCCGGTGAATCGTAATCGTCTCGGAAGATGACCACCGCTACCGGCTTGGGCTCGTCGGGTTCGGAGGACTCGAAAGGAAACGGGTTGTCGTTGGAGCTGGCTCCGCTCTCTCCGGCCAGGCTATCATCCTGGGAGGAGGAGCCGCCCTGAGGCTCAAGTTTTTCCCCTTCTTGCGGTTCCCCCGTGAGCCCGCTGGCTGGAGGGGGTTCGGCCATATACTCCCGCACTTTCTCTTCAGGAAGCTTGGCGTAGAGAATGATGGCCAGGATGATCAAAAGGACGATGTCTACCACCGAGGAGCGCTGGGTCGCCCGCCCCACTGTGAGTAGGATCAGGCAGATCGCTACCACCAGCCCGATCCATTGAAAAACCGGGACCGGATCGATGCCCCGGGACCACAGCGGGTCGATCAGAAAGTAGGGCCGGTTGATGAACCCATCTCGGTGGGCGGCAAAGGGCGAAGCCAGAAAAAGAGCGACCGTGATCACTTCTATCGAGATAAAGACGTGATAGCGGTTGGAGAGAAATTGTAGAAGCCCCACGAAAAGTATAGAAAAGGCGCCCCACCACAGGAGATCGGTGGTGAAGACCAGGACGTGAGCGCTGGGAAAGAAGCCCGCCACCAAAGGGCTCCGGTTGGGAAAGTCGGCCAGGCTCAGGATGATCGGCCCAAATAGGAGTACGGCCAGCACCACGCTAGGAGTGCGAAGATTGGTATAAGAGAGTCGTCTACCCAGAAAAAAAGCCAAGAAGGCGCCGAGCGTGGCGGCTCCGGTGGCCGCTGGAGTCGACATGTTGTAGGCCAGGACCATCCAGGCGAAAGCCCACATGCACGCTGAGCCGACGTCCAAGAACCTCAGCCGTTGCATGGCTTTCTTTTCGAGCGCACTCATGTTGGTACTGCCCCCTGGGCGCCCACCCTCAAAGGTATCAGGCGCGACGTTTCCGGCTCGTAGGTGAGCCAATCCGTGACCGTTGATGAATTTAATCGCGACAACAATTCACTGGGATCTGTCTTTCTCACTTCTTCATAGAAAACCCACCGATGCCATTTGGGTTCTTGTTCCAACTGAGAGACCGATCCAACGGTCAGCAGAGTGATGGAGAGGGGGGAGCGACTGATGGAGGCCGCGACCTTCTCTACCCACTCTCCCTCGATCGGGGGGACTAGGACCAGACAGGAGCCGAAACCTTCGTTGTGGGCGTGGTTTAGAAAGGTGCTCAATCCCAGGCCGGTGACCACACCAGGGTTTCCGGAGCGGGCTATGAGTCGCAACGCCTGCTCGCGGTGCTCTACGCTCTTGTCCGATCCATCGGCCCCGAAGCGCCAACCCTGGCCCAGCAGATTCCCATCCACGATGGTTCGAGCCAGGCTAGCCAGGACTTCGTCGCCCTCACCTGCTACCAGGTAGGCGCAGATCCGGGGAGCCGTGGTGATGGCGTTCTCCGGCATTCGGACCATCAGCTTTCCGGTTCGAGCGTAGACCTTCCAGAGCAGCAGTCTGGGTGGATCTCCAGGGGTATACTGGCGCATGTCGACCCGATCACCCTTGGGCTCACCCCGGGGATCGGGGATGTCGTCGCCGGTAAAGCGCGCTCTCAGCACACTCTGCGCTTTGAGCGGCAGCGGTTTGGGAGTGACCACCAGCGAGACAGGTTCCTCTTGCTCCCAGTCGATGCGGGAGAAACCCAGCACATCTTTGACGATGATCCTGCGCACCAGCCTGAAGTTTTCTTCGAGCAGACATCGCTTGCTGCTGACCAGCCATTCCTGCCGGCGTTTGTCGGGGTTGCGTTTCCATTGGCAATCGAAATCGGGGGGATTGAGGATGTGCGTGGAAGCCTCGACCAGGGGGGGTAGAAATCGGGGTAGCGTACGGGCGCTGGGGATCTCTATATCGGTCATCATTTCCAGGCGATATCCCTGGGCCAGATGCTCCCGACTCTGCTTGTGGAAAGAGTAGGCCAGAAACAGGCTGGTCAATAAGACGATGAGAGCGTCCAGAGCGGCTGCGCCTAAGAGTGCGGCCCCGGTGATGAAGATCACGTGATCGTTTTGCTTGCTACCCAGGTAGTAGGTACCGAGACCTATGGTGGTGACCAGGATCAACCCCGGAATGCTCACCGGCACAAAACCCCACAAGCGGCGCAACAAGCGGAAGAGTTTCTTGAGCGGCCCGGGCATATGAAAGCGCGATTTCACGCTTTTTTGTTCGCTCTTTACGGCCGATTACCCCTTTCAACAGTTCTCTTCCATACGCTCGGCAGAATGCCAGAGTGCCGCGATCTCAAGCAAGGTTGCTTGCTTGCTGGCCGGATCGATCCTAAGCGCCGAATCCGAGGCGGGTCCTGTGATAGAGTTCGATCTGTTCGGTGGAAGGCTCCAGGTTGTACTCCCGGTCGAGAAAAATCCGGGCCGTCTCATAATTGTGAGAGCATGGTCGTGAAACGTGAAACGCTCGATCATGAGAATATAATGACACTATGCAATACACCAAGTGTTTTTAGAGGAGCTATGGATTTTGCCCGAAGCCTATAGAATGCAGAATCTTCCCGCTCAGACTCGTTACTTTTGGAAAACAACACTCTTGAAGGTTCGGGAAAACTCAATCAAACTCCATGCTTGTCTTGTTGAATCAACTCTGGAGAATATTGATGAAGTCATTTACTTGAGTCTTCCAAAAGGGTTTTCTTTTCAACGAGAGTTTATCGAGAGTGAGAAACGAGTTCTTTTTGAAGCAGCTGAGGTTGTTTTTCAGAGAAAACTCCGAGAGCTTAGAATCTCCGAGTCCCGAGAGTAGCTGAGAGGGTCTAAGCCGAGAGGGAGCCGACCGTGCCGGTCCTCAAGCATTCCAATTTTCATGCACGCGCAAAAGGGCGAGAGACTGGATCCTCGGGCCTGCAGCCGACCAGCGAACTGCGCTGCAAACTTTCCGAGGAAACTTTATTCCAGGTCAAAAGAGAAGGAACTAGAGCATGTTTTTTTGTCCTGAGTGTGAATACGCAAAGTTGATCCCCGCAGACAGCGAAACAAGTTGGGGTAGCGACTTTTTTCTCTGCCCTACTTGCGAGAAAACCTGGGTTGGGAATTACGATCAGGGCACAGTTGTAGAGTACGTGGGTCAGGATGTTGACGTTGATACCATAATCTATAGCAGCGGGCCACGCCGCAACAAATTGGGCCTACGGTTCCAAATCCAGACTGAGGAAGATGTAGATTCTGAAGATTTCAAACGGGAGAATTAATCCTGGCCGATCACGGGCTCCTGGCTTCAGCCAGTAGTCTTCGGTCTCAAGGAAGGCCTTGCCAACGATCTCCCGCAACATGCTCCACTCGATCAGACCGTTTTCGGCAGCCCGTGTTAGTTTGGGTAGAGACAGAAGCCTCTGGGCTACTCGGCGGCACTCCCGCGCCGCCCTCTTGTTCATTCCCAATTTGGCGGTGGCGTAGTGGATCTCCGAAGAGCAGCCGAACTTTTTGAACCCTTTCGACTCCCGCAAGGCTAGAAGGCAGCGTCCAAGGATCAGGCGATAAGTGGTCAGAGTGGCGGTGGCTCTGCGGGCAAACTCATGAACCTGCGACACCCCCAGAGTGAGCAGCATGTCCAGGCGGAAATAAGCGGGGTTAGTGATGTGAGATTTCATACCCCATTTTAACCCGGCCGGGTCGTTTTAGTTAAGAAATAGACAGTGAATAAACCGCATAGCCAAGCCGTTTAGACGGTTTTTTTAGGGGTGATCTAAGGGGGCTAAAATGAGGCTGATGACAGAAATTTCAAAAAGATTGAACGGGTGCCACAGAGGGGCTTTGAGCGGCTCCTGAAGAGGTGTTTGAAGGCGAGAGCCTGGATCCTCGGATCTGCTGGCCTGGGGAGAAAAATATCTACGCCGTCCTTCGACCAGTTGAACACCGGAAGGCTGGTGGACATTTGCGTGTCGTGGGTACTACCTTGGGGCTCATAACATCTGCTTCGCAATAGCAAAGGAACTCAAGCCCGCAAGAGTGCATACCGCACCAAGTCCAACACTTGTTATAGGGGGAACGTCCATGAGTAGGCGGAGCGATGGAAGATGGGCACAGGACCTGAGGTGGTGCAAGAAGACGCGAGAGTTGAGAACGGCTTGTTTAGTTTTTCTTTTGATGAGTCTCGGATGCGGACGGCCGGTGCCTGCCACCTCGCCGGCCTCCACGCCGGCCTCCGCGCCGGCCTCCGCGCCCTCCCTCGTCACTCATCTCCCGGGTCAACAACCGGTCCCGGAAACTCCTACTCCCAGTGCTTCGGTCGATGAACTCCAACTCGCCATAAAGGCCTTTGAGCCTCCCCCCTCAGCGGTAGTGGCCTCTACCACCGCCTCCAGGCCCCAGCAGCTCTTCCCGGACTCGGTGAGTAATCTCCCCCTGAAACTGCCGTCGGAACTCCAACTCCGAGCTATCACCGATGTCGAGCTAGATTCCCTGCGGGCTCTGGCCCTTGCCAGCCAGTCCGCCGCCGATTGGCGAAAGGTTGCAGAACGGGCGCTCTTGTTGGAAGACTTTGGATCGGCTCAAGAGGCTTTCCAGCGCGAGTCAGACATCTACCGGGCCAAGGGTCACACGCAGGCGGCTCTGGCCGAAGCCATCAAGGCCGCTCAGTACTCTACCAAGCTTCAACTCTACCGCTCCATTCCTCCTGAACCAGCCGCCAAACTCGAGCGTCTGGAGCCGGCTTCCGGATGTTATCTGGGCGCCTTCATCGATCGCGACGACGCCCTGCAGGCACACCAGTTCGGCTCCCAAATCCACGGAGATATCGAGCAATTCAACGAACTCGTAGAAAAGCCACACGCTAGCTTTTTTATGTATCGTGCCTACGGCACTGATTTTCCGACGCGGTGGGCCGAATACTGCAAGGAGAACGGTGCCATTGTGCACATCGCCTGGGAACCGAAAAACTTGGAAGAAGTGAAAGAGGATCACTACCTGGAAAAGTTCATGGCCGAGGCCGCTCGACTCGACCACCCAGTTTTGCTGCGGTTCGCCAGTGAAATGAATGGAAAGTGGACACCCTACAACGGCGATCCTGAGGCCTACAAGCAGGCCTTCAGACTGGTCCACAAAGCCTCTCGAAATGCGCCCAAGGTGGCTCTGATGTGGTGCCCCAATACGGTTCCTCAGGCAGAGATCCAGGACTACTATCCGGGACACGAATACGTGGACTGGGTGGGCGTGAATTTTTACTCCGTCCCCTATCTCGACAACGACCCTGAGCGCTCCGGTGAGTTGATCCACCCCACTGACCATCTCAAGTTTGTCTATGACACTTACTCGGTTAGCAAACCCATCGCCATCGGCGAGTGGGCAGCCAGTCGCGAAAGCTCCCTCAGCCCAGACGACCTCACCGACTTCGCGGGCGGCAAGTTGGCCCAGCTTTATTCCGACCTGCCCACCGCTTTCCCCCGGGTCAAGATGGTGAACTGGTACAACTGCAATAACATCGTCAAGGCTCGCCAAGAGCGGCAACTCAACAACTTCCAGCTTACCACCTCAAAGCCACTGCTGGAGCGCTACCGTCGGGCCATTGAAGGCCCCTACTTTCTGGGGGCCGGTGCCCAGGCGTCCCCGGTCGGTTTTGAAGTCGCCCGGAGCGCGGTGGCCCTCAGCCCGGGCGATATACTGAAGGTCAGTCTCAAGAGCTACGACCCCTTGCTCAAAGTCTACTTCTTGCTCGAAGACCAGGTCATCCACGCTTCCAGCGATCCGCTAGAATGGTATGTCAGCGGCCGCCAACTGGGTACCGGCGCTGAAAGCGTGACCATCGCCGTCTTCGACTCCCGGGACTGGTTTGTGACTTCTGAGACCATCCGAGTGGAGAGATAGAAAGCCCGAGCCGTTGTCCACCAGGTCCATCCAGAAACTCATCTAGGAGCCCTGTTTGGGTAAGCAAGGTTGCTTGCTGGCCGGATCGATCCTAAGCGCCGAATCCTAGGCGGGCCCTGTGATAGAGTTCGATCAGTTCAGTGGAAGGCTCCAGGTTGTACTCCCGGTCGAGAAAAATCCGGGCTGTTTCATACTGGTCCAGGGCCTGGGCGTTTTGCCCCAGGCGGATATGGGCCCGCATTTTCAGAGCGTGGGCGTCCTGTCTGTAGGGAGCGATCTCTAGGCCTAATCTTGTGTGTTCCAGGGCTTCGGCCATGTCCTCGAAAGCCATGGCAAGTTCGGCGGCTTTCACAAAGTTGTCGACCGCTGCTTCCTCGGTGCGGGTGCGATACTGGGCCGCGAACTCGAAGAAGCAGCCTTCCAGATAAGCCCCCCGATACAGCCTGGCGGCGGTGCGGCGATAGCGGCGAATGGCTTTGCCGTCGCCCGATTCGGCTTGTTCCAGATCCCGGGCCGAGGAGATCGCTTTTTCAAATTCATTGAGATCGTGCCAGCGATGCAACTGGGGATGGAGCTTGAGACCAATCGTGTCACGCACCAAAGGCTCTTCGAAATTGGGCAGCAGATTCTTGAGAATGTTTCGCAGAGTGGTGGTGGCCCAGTAGAGGTTTTTCTTGGTGCGAGTGACGTCTTTCGGCCAGAAGGTCTCCATGATCTGCTCTTCGGGAAAGCTTTTGCCCCAGTCGGTGGCCAAAAGTGCCAGCAAATACTTCACCTTGCGGGTTCTCCACTCGCTGTCGGCCAGAGGTCCATCCTGGCCCGCCATTTCGAAGGCACCGAAGGAGTAGAGGCGCAGAAGCGGTACGAAATCGGCGTTCCCCATGCGACTCTTGAGTTTGAGACCGATCTCTTTGACGGCCGCTTCGGCATCGGCGGCCAGTAGTGACACCAGGTTGTCGGGGAGGTGCTTGGAGTTCTCCAGCAAGTGCGCAACGGTCAAGCGGCCTTCGGCCGTCAGGATGGCAAACTGTTGCTCGAAGTCCTTGGGAAAATCGGTGACCATGCGAGACAAAAAACGCGGCTCCTCCAAGCGCTGGTCGGTGGCTCTTTGAAAGAGATGCCCGAGCAGCCAGCGACGATGCTTGTCCAGTACCTGAAAGGCCGGGGGGGAGAGCAGCTCCTCGTAGTCTTCAGGGGTCGGACCCTGGCCGGCGCCGTAGCTCCCCAGAGCCAGCGCGATCAGGGAGGATTCCGTCTCCAGGTCGAGTTCCAGAACAGATTTTTTGACCAGGTTCAGAGCCTTCTCGGCTTCGGCGGCTTTCAGCCGGTCCAGCAAAAGCGCGGCCTCCAGGCCCGTGCTGGAAAGAGCAAACGGGCCCTGCCCCTTCGCCTCCTTGAGAGCGGTGAGGGCGAACTTACGGGCTTTCTCGCTGTGTCCGGCCTGGCTGTAGACCCTGGCCATCCCCAAAAATCCTTCGGTTCTTTCCCGAGGGGTCAGCGCGCTCGAGCACAGGTTCTTGTAAGCCTTTTCAGCGTTGGCCAGATCGCCCACGTCTTCCAGAGTTTTGGCCAGGGTGACCAGACTGTTGCGAAGACCCGCCGCCGGTGAGGTGCCAGTCGAGCGAGCCGCTTCGGGGCTCGTTTGAACCGCTGCGATAGCGTCTTTGAGGCGGGGGTCGAGGGCTTCGGAGGGAGTTTCACACAGGAATACACTCTGCACGGCGTGGCGAATGGCCTTGATCTCGATCGGGTCTTCCTCATCGGGCTCCAGGATCCGGGAGAGCATGGTGGAGAGGGTTGGATAGGCGCTGTTTGGAGGCAAGATGAAACCGGGCACCTCGATGTTGGTAGACTGCCGCAGGCCGTACACGATGGCCACCGAGGGGGCCGAGTCGATCGCCGCTGGAGCGGCCTCCAAGAATTTACAGAGTCGCTGCGCCAGTTCCGAAGCCTTGACCAGAGAGCCCTCGGCGCTGCGGGTTTCATCGAAAGCCTGGGCGGCGGTGCGGAGTGCCCATTCAAAGCTCTTGAGGTAGATCTGCTCTTCTTCTAGATCCTTGGAGGCAGCCTCCAGGTGCCCGAGTTGCTTGCGCACGTAGCCCAACAGTTCTTGCATCTTGAAAGGCTTTTTCAGGTATCCGCCCACTTCTAGATTGCGGGCTCGGGAGGTCTCTTCTTCGGTGGCGTAGCCGGAGACGATCAAACTTCCGATGTCGGGGTTCAGTTGCTGAGTTTTTTCCACCGCCTCCAGGCCGTCCATCCCCTCCATGCGAATATCGGCAATGATCAGTTCAAACTTGCCTCTGCTCGCGTGAGCTACGGCATCGGCCCCGTTGGAGACGGCTACCACCTCGTAGCCTTCGTCCCGAAGCACTTCCTCCAACACCGCTCGTAGATCGGCGTCGTCTTCTAGTAACAAGATTCGGGCTGACATACTGGAAGGTTTCGAGTCATCCCCCGGATCCCTCCGGCGCAGGAGTATGATCCCCGTTTGCTAATTTTGCGAAATGGCGAGGATCTATGAAGAAGGAGACCGCACGTGAGAATCGGTGCGCTCGGCTCTTTGCCGGCGATTGGTCTTTGTTTCATCGCTCTTCTTGGGCTGGGCCACCGGATACCCGAGCCGGCTAGGCAATGGTCGCTATTCTTGCTGGTCCTGGCGACTTGCGTTTTGGAGCATCGGACCCTGGTTCGAAGACCGGTGGACTTCTCTGCGGGTTTCGTGTTTCCCATGATCGTGGCAGTAGCGGGTTTACCGGTGGAAGCGGGGGTGATGGTTCTGGTCGCTCTGTTTCTGCGCCAACTCCAGGGTAGCGCTTCCTATCCGTGGGACCTGGCCGCCCTGGTGCCGGGGCTGCTGTTGCTCGGATTTGTAGACCGGCCGGATCTGTTCTGGGCGGTGTCGGCGGTAGCTATAAACGCCCTTGCCATGCACGGGGTCTCCCTCTGGTCACGCCGCGCCATAGACGGGGACTGGCTCGCCCGGGCCACCGAACAACAGTTTGCGATAGCCAGGCTTCTCTTACTGCCCCTTTGCCTGCTGGGTATTCTGGTTCCTCCGGAGGCACTGTGGACCACGGCGATGCTGCTTCCAGCCCTTTATCTGGCCCTGAAGTTCAGTGGCGACCTGGGCTTCCGCCTGGAAGCGCAGGCGGGACAGCGGGCCCGTGAGGAAGCGGCCGAGTCCCGCTCCAGTCTGGTGGAGGCACAGAGCCAACTGAGAAGTCTTTCAGAAAAGCAGCACGTGGTGGAGAAACTGGTCCGAATCTTCAAGGAGCCGCTCGGTCCCAGGGAGGCCTTCTCCCAACTCCGGAAGATCACGGCCTCGGTCATCCCTTACGACACCCTGTTTTTTTTGAAGGTGAATGCCCAGGGGGAAGTCCAGGTCCAGGATCGCTTTTGCCTGCACGACCGATGGAGCCGGGAGAGCCGGCTCGGGCTTTCCCGGGAACCCCTGGTGGAAAAGGCTTGGACCACCGACCGGGCCATCAAAGGGCAGGCTGGTCGAGCCCTGGTTTCCACCGATAACCACGCCGTGGTGATTCCCTTGAAACCCCTGGGGGTTCTCTACTTCGGCCGGCGTTCCGAGGCGTTTAGCAAGGAAGAGGCGGGGCGGCTTCGGTTCGTGGCTGAGCGGGCCGAAGGAGGATTGAAGCGGGCTCAGGAGCGGGCTGAATTCACTCAAGCCCTGGCGGAAGAGAAGCGGGTCTCTCGGCAACTGCAGTTTCAGGTAACCTTATCCTCTCATCTGCTCGGTGCGGCCCAGAAGATCCTCAGCGCACCGAACGAACAGGCGGTTTTTGAGACCTTGATCGGCTCTGTCAGGCAGGCTGTTGAACACCGGTGGGGGGCGGTGCTCGCGGCCGAGAATCCGGACCCGGTGGTGCAGTGGGGAAGCCTACCTGAACTATCAGCCCAGGACCGTTCCCACTTTCTTTCTCTAGAGTCGGTGGGGGTTGCACGTCGGGTCGGGCCGGATCTGGTCTATTCCTATCCCGTCAAGGGAGAGGCGGAGTCGTTGGGGGCGATGCTGATCGGCTGTGAGCAGGCCGGTCGCTTGAGCGGGGAAGAGGAAGATTTTCTGGGAACCCTGGCATGTCTGGTGGCAGGCGGCTTGGAGGCCTTGCGCCTCAACCAGAAGTTGCAGCAGGCTCATCAGCACGTCTTGCAGGCGGCCAAGCTCAGTGCCATCGGACGACTGGCGGCAGGCGTCGCTCACGAGTTAAACTCGCCGCTGGCCGCCATCGGGCTGGCTTTGGAATCGGCCATGATCCGCCCCGAAAAGGCCGGGGAAAAGCTGGAGAAGGCGTCCGGTGCTCTGGAAAGGGCCAGAAAGATCGTAAACGATCTGCTCCAACACAGCCGCACGACCGGGTCGAAGCGGGTGGTCGTCCATTTGGCAGCCGTGTTCGAAGGTTTGATGGAAGCGGCGTCGGCTCAGCTAGAGCAAAGGCATCTGAAGGTCTCGAAGGTTTGTCGAAACCCCGAAGCTGGGATCTTGATCAACAAAGCCGAATTGAATCAGATTTTAATCAATCTGGTCCTGAACGCGGCCGACGCCAGTGAAGACGGACAAGAGATTCAGGTTGCGGCCTTTGCCGAGGAGTTGAAGGTTATCATTGAGGTGCGTGACCAGGGGGCCGGAATACCAGATGAAAACAAGAATCGGGTCTTCGATCCATTTTTTACCACCAAGTCGGTTGGCCGTGGTACCGGTCTGGGGCTTTCCGTCTGCCGGGAACTGGTCTTGCGGCATCAGGGCGAGATCGGCTTCCAATCGAAAGTAGGGGTCGGGACCACTTTTCGACTGGTCTTTCCCCGTCAGGATACCTGGCCTTGAGAGAGTTTACATTTATTTAACAATCGTCCGGTGGTTTTCAAACAATGCTCATTTTCGGTGTCTGGCAGAATACGAGTATGAACAGCGCCGCAATGAACTACAAGTTTCTGGTCCGAGATCTCAAGCAGGACCGTACCATCACTTTGAAAGTGGCCGCCTATCGGGAAGAGTCGGCCCGCAGAGAACTGCGCCTGGCGGGTTTTCAACCCCTCACCCTGGTTGGGGTGGAAGCTCGCAACAATCGGTCGCTGGAGACCGCCGCCGGACAAGCGCAAAATTCCGGCAGTCTCGGTCACCTGCGGGTGAGGTTCAGCACCATGGTTTCGGAGTTTTTTGCCCCCTTCAACCTGCTTGCTATCTAGCTTGTAACTTATTCGCAACGAATAGAAACCGGCCGAATGGGTAATATAAGAACCATGGAGATTCGTGAGCTTTCAACCGAGCAACTCGTACAAATGGCCCTGCGCTATCGCGGCGTCTTGAACTAAGTGCTGGCTGCCGCCGTCCAGTTTCGCCCTGAGTGGGGCCAACCGGACCGAAATCGAGCCAAGCTTCTCTTGTTGATCGCTCAGGCCGCCCGGACTGGCGCCGAGCTCGTGGTCCTTCCGGAGATGTGCACCACCGGCTACATCTTTGAGAATCCAGATGCCATCCGCCCCTATTGCGAGGACCGCCAGGGGCGCTCGGTTCGTTTTTTTCAAGCCCAAGCCGAGAAGTATAATCTCACCCTCTGCTTCGGTTGGGGGGAGATCGAACCGGACAGTGGCCGACTCTTCAACTCAGCAGCGGTCTGCCGTCCTGCTCAGGAGATCCTTTTTTACCGTAAGCGCCTGCTCTTTGAAGCAGATGAAACCTGGGCCGAACCGGGTGATACTCCGTATCCGATGTGGCGGTCGAAGGAAGGCCTTCTTTGTAGTTTGGGGATCTGCATGGATCTCAACGACGACGCCTTCATCGCCCACCTTATAGCTCATCAGGTCAGAGTGGTGGCCTTCCCCACCAACTGGTTGGAGCAGGGTTTGAGGGTCTGGGACTACTGGGCTTGGCGGATCACCGGCACCCGCACTTGTTTGGTGGCCAGTAATCGGTATGGCACCGAGCAGACCACCACCTTTTGTGGAAGCAGCGCCGTACTCGACGGCCGCTTGCTACTAGCCTGGACCGAGCGTACCGGAGACGCGGTGGTTTCGGCTTTTGTTCCGCCAGATCCCAGCCCCCTTCCCGATGCACCTTGAACCGTGGCTCCTGGAGCGTCTGGAGGGTGAGGCTTCGAGGGCCGCACCCCTGGAGTGCTGCGGGCTCCTGTGGGCCGGGGACAACGGCGAAGTACGAGGTTTCACCCCTTATCCAGGACCGCTCTTTAGACACCGATTTGTCATGGCCGATGAATGGCTACTGAAGCAGTACTACCTGGGCCGGGCCCGGGAGGAGCGTCTGGCGGGTTACTACCATTCCCACCCCGATTCTGCACCCGACCCGAGCCCGGCTGACCTGCGGGGCCACCCTCCGGGTGCGACTTTCTTGATCCTTGGTGCCGGTGGAACCTACAAAATCGTACGCCTTCTAGAGATCCCGCCAGAGGATCGCACTGATGGTGGCCAGGTCCTCGTTGACCATAGCCGACTCGATGAACTGCTCGAAGTCGCCTCCGTTGTTGACGTTGAGCAGGAAAGTGATCTCCCGACCTGAGCGGGTAGAGATGTAGCCGGCCATGGCTCGGCAGCGAATGCGGATCAGCCCTTCGGGGGTCCCGGAGGCGAAGGTACCGGTCTTGGCCAGCACGTTTCCTGAGGCCCCCACCAGTGAGGGGTCGGTCTGGTACTCACTCAGGATGGAGAGGGTACCGTCGACTCCCAGGACCGGTAGGCTCTCTCGAAAGATGGCTGCGGTGGGTCGACTGGCCATGGTTTGGAGAAAATCGACCACCGCCTCTGCGGTGGCGGCAGATTCCCCACCTCCGGCCCCCTCAAAAAACAGAAACTCTTCGGATCCGATCCTGAAGTCGCCGGTCAGGGTCTGGCGCTCAGCCTCCAAGGCCTCGGCCAGAGTGGCCACACCGTGGGCCAGTCCGAACTGCATCAGGGTGGTGTCGGCTCCGAGGTTGAAACTCACCTTCAGGATCAGACGCGCGTATTGGGAAAAAGGGAGTGAAGTATATCGGGCCAGTTGATTGGCATCGGTGAGGGCCTCGGGAGCGGGCAGTAGGCCGCTGGGATTGGGAGCAACGAGGTCGGCTTGCACGGTGACTCCGGCTTTCTGCAGTTCTTCGATAAACACGGTTCGGACGAAGCTGGTGGGGTCTACCATTCTAAAGTTGGTGACGATGGGGTAGTCCTCGGAAAATGGCGGAGCGCCATCGACGGGGAGTTCTCCACTGACCGTACCGCCGCAACCTGGAACACCGATGCAGTCTGGAAGAAAGGGGTCCGGCTCCAGCAGAGCCGTGCCCGAGCCAGCCACTGTCATGGCGGTGGATGTCACGCTGAAGGCGGCCGATTCGGGGCGCACCTCCAGCACCTCGGCAGGGGAGCCCGGGATGGTGGGCTGCAGAGCTACATCCACCAGGTCCTCATTGACGAAAGCCGGGGTCACTTGAAATTGCCCTCGGAAGTCGAAAGGTTCGAAGAGACGGTCGTCCACCACGACTTCACCGCTGATCTCAGTGACTCCCAGGTCCGCGATCTGCTGGGCGAGTTGCCGGTAGGCCAGACGGGGGTCGGTGTTGGTCAACTCGGCTGATCCCACCGCGACCGCTTCGTTGTGATCGATCCGGGTGATGGCCATGGTTTCATCGGGCAGGCGCCGCAGGCCCATGGTTACATCTCCGGAGGCCCGCAGGACCAGGTCGCCATCGAGTATTCCGGCGTTGACTTCCCCCAGCCGATGCACCGTGGTTATAAACCGGTGCTCGGGACCGAGCCGCTCCAGAGCAGTACCTACGCTAAAGAGTTTTCGAACCGAACCGATGAGCAAGCGCTCGGTGGAGTTCAGGTTGTAGATGGTTTGTCCGGTTTGGCTGTCGACCACCAGCAGGCTCCAGGTGGCCTGGCTATAGTTGGGCTTTGCCATCACCGCCTGGATGTTCTCCGGCAGTCCGGTGAATGGCCTCAACGGTTGAGGCGTGGAAGTGTGGCTCTCGCAACCTGCCCAAATAGCGGCGGCCAGGAGCAACGCTGTGATTAAAGATTTTTTCATGGAACTACTCTCCGGAAATGATCGCCGAGCCTTCCTTTTTCGGTTCCATAATCCTGGAAAGCCATCTGTTAACATTTTTGTAACACTGAAAATTTTCAGTAACACGTTGGGAACTAAGTGAGCTGCTAAGTTATGGCTAACAGCAAGCAAGGAGACTCACAACGTGAACGTAGTAACCATAAACAGCATCAGCAGCCCCTATTACAGCGCAGCAGCAGCCCCCGTGGCAGCAACCCCCACCTGGGCCGCCCCGGCCCCCGCGGTCGACCCTTACGCGATGAGCGCGTTGTTCCAAGCTATGACGGCCCTCAATCAGTTGCAAGGCGGCTGGGGCGGGTTTGCCGCACCGAATTTCCAAGCCCCGGTGGCACCCCAACAGTACAGCCAACCCGTTCAGGCCCCGCTAGCAGCCCCCCAGGTAGTAGCGCCGAAAGATGAGAAATACGGCAAGTCCGAAGGTGGTCTACTGGGTGGACTGCTGGGCGGAATCCTCGGCGGCGACGGTAAAGATGACGGGAGATCCCTGGGTGGTTTGATCGGGACCGCCGGTGAGGCTATCGGCAGCTTGCTGGGCGGAGACATCGGTGGTGCACTGCACGGCGGGGCAAACCTGATCACCGATACCGTGGGTTTTGGTTTGGACCTGTGCCTCAAGCTCTGCTCGGCCATCTTCCCCGGGCTCTACAAAGGCGACAAAGATTACGGCAAGAAAAAGGAGCCGGAGGTCAACGTCAATATCGATCCCGCCCCCCAGGCTAACTACAACTATGGTGCACCCACCCAGAACTATCAGAGCGCCTATCAGGCTTACCAAAATCATCAAAACTATCAGGCGGTCAGCCAAACCTATCAAAACTACCAGGCTTTCCAGGCACAGCAAGCCTCCTCTTACGCCTACGCCCAGGCCGCCGTTCAGGTGCAATACGGATACGGAAGCCCTTACTATCAGGCGCCGACCGTTGGACAGTCGTACGCAGTGCCCACCAACGGTGGAAGCTGGGCCAAAGCGGTCAACCTGGCCGGTCACGCTCACTTCGAAGGCGACGGCCACCAACACTAGGAGCCTGCAAGCAAACAGCCTGAGGCAACTCAGGCTGTTTTGCTTTCCAGGGAATACGTTCGGGTTCGGTAAAGTCGCATTCATGACTTTCGATTGGGCGGGCATCCGAAGCCGTCTAGACACTTTTTGGGCGGCTTTGCCTCCAGAGGTGCGGATCCTGAGTCGCTGGAGCCAGAGCCGCCGGTTTCCCGAAGTCACCTACCTTCGAGAAGAGCTGCTCGGTAGCTACAAAGCCCGAAAGTACCTGAGTCTTCTCCCCTGGCTCGAGGCTCAGGGACACGCCAGAGTCCTGGTCCACGGCTCGACCCACTCCGGAAACGTCACTCAGTTGGGTCTGGAACTGCGAGAGCGAGGGCTCGAACCGTTTTTCCGCAGAGGAGGTCGGGGGGGGCCGCCTGCCGGAAACCTGCTCCTGTCTCAGCTTGTCTACGGTACGAACTTCGATTCTGCCGAGCCCGGAGTGGATTTCGAGATCCCGGAAGGCGGGAGCTGCCCCCCGGCTCTGGCCGGAAGCTTAGGACTGGTGGGTTCTCTGGTAGAGCAAGCTCTAGAACGGAAAATTTGGAAACCCGACATTTTCATCGATTCCGGGACCGGTTTCACGGCCGCGGCATTGCTATCGGGGTTGGCTTATTTTGAACTGCCTTGCCGAGTTGTGGTGGTTTCCATGACCGGGCAGAGTAAGAGCGAGCTGTTGGAGCAGTTGCTGGCCCAGCGGCCGGAGTACGAAAGGCTTCTTCAGCGTCCCGCCTCGGCGGTCGATTTTGAGGTCGTCCCACCGCCTGTGGGGCCGTCCTTCGGCTCGCTACCGACGGCGGCTCTGGAAGAGGTGGCCGAGTTCGCCAGGTGGGAGGGGATCCTGGTGGATCCCCTGTACGCGGCTAAGCTCAGTCTGCTTTACCAATCCCGCCGAGACCCGGAGCGCCCGGCCTTCATTTTCGTCAGCGGCGGGGCCAGGGAGCTCTTGTGTTTTCAGGGGCCGCTGCGCAAGTGGTTGACCTCTAAACCGTTGCCGACACAACCTTCATCTGTTACAAAGGTTCTATAAACCGGGACCATATCCGTAAGGAATGGTACCCACAAATCTAAACCATATCGTTCATTCAAGAAGACGAGATTGGCCCCTACCTGAAAGGAGGGTACCGACATGTCGACGGTTCTAAGCAACGGTGCCGGCAGGCGCCGAAAATTCAACTTGCAGCAGTTTGCCCGTTTGAAAGCAAAGGGCGAACCCATTGTCATGGTCACTGCCTACGACTCCACCAGTGCCAAGCTAGCCGAAATGGCGGGGGTGGAAGTGATCCTGGTGGGAGACTCGGTGGCTATGGTCTGTCTGGGCCATCAAAACACGCTCCCCGTGACCCTGGAGGAGATGCTCCACCACGCCCGGGCAGTTTCCCGGGGAGCCCGCACCCCGTTTCTCATCGGAGACCTTCCGTTTCTGAGCTACCATGGCACTCCCGAAGACGCGGTCCTGGCGGCCGGACGGTTTCTGAAAGAGGCCGGCATGGACGCGGTCAAACTGGAAGGCGGAAGCGAGCGCCTGCCGGCCATCGAAGCCATCATCAAGGCCGGCATCCCGGTCATGGGCCACTTGGGGCTCACGCCTCAGAAGATTCACCAATTCGGCGGCTTTAAACCTCAAGCCACCACGGCCGAGAGCGCTCGTACCCTGCTCCAGGAAGCTCGGAAACTGGAGTCAGCCGGTATCTTCAGCCTGGTCCTGGAATCTGTGCCCGCCGAAGTGGCCGAAGTGGTGACCGAAGCCCTGAGCATACCAACCGTCGGTATTGGTGCCGGAGTCCAGTGTGACGGACAGGTTTTGGTCTGGCACGACTTGCTGGGGCTGGACGAAGATTTTTCGCCTCCCTTCGCCAAAGCGTATCGACTCCTGGGAAGGAGCATCGTGGAAGGACTCCAGGAGTTTTCAAGCGAGGTCAAGGCGAAGAGTTTTCCTGGTCCGGCTCAGACCCGTACCATGGCTCCCGCAGAGTTGCTCGAGTTTCAGAACGGGATTAAGCCATGCTGATCGTGGGGACCGGCGCGGTGGCCACCCTGCTGGCCGAGCAGTTTTTTCAGGCCGGCCTTTCTTTTCAAATATTTGGGGGGCCGTCAGAGAGGTTGCGGGCCCTGGAGTCCCGTTTTACCGGTTGCACCGTGTCCTCCCCCGAGCAGGTCCAGCAGCGGAGTCGCTGGGTCGTGGCTGTGAAAACCGGGCAAAATTCGGAAAAGATCCGACTTCTGACCAGAGCCCCCGCTCCCGAGTCTCTCCTGGTCCTGCAGAACGGCTTCAATCCGGAGCAAGAATGGAGAAGCCTCACGCCTGAAGTGGAGAGGGGAGTCTCCACTTACGGCGTAAGAACGGTCCGGCCAGGTGCGGTGGCCGGGGGAGGGCACGGCTGTCTGACTCTACCCACCGGCTCTGGCTTTGCCGAAACGCTCCGCCTGGCGGGCTTTGAGGTGCTCGAGGTTGAGAATATGGCAACGGTGATCTGGCAAAAGCTCGCGGTCAACGCCTCTCTGAACGTGGTGGCGACTCTTTATGGGGTGACCAACGGACGCATCCTGGAGATTCCGGAGGCCCTGGAGAGCGTTCGCCGGGCCAGTCTTGAAGTGGCTCGCGTGGCCACAGCCGCAGGGGTCGATTTCGGCCCGCGTTCAGCCTGGGAACTCACCCGGAAGGTCGCACTCGGCACCTCGGACAATGTGTGCTCCACTCTGGCCGACTTTCGCTCCGGGCGCCCCACCGAATACCAGGCCATCAACGGCGAGGTCCTGCGCTATGCGCAGAGGTTAGGGGTAGCGGTACCTACTCTGCGCAAACTCGATCATGAGTTTCGGGCGTTACTCTCTTCACCGGTGGAAGCTGCCTGATTTGCGCCGAGTCGAGCGTCTGGAGGAGTTGCGGAAAGCCCGTTCGGAACTCCCGGGAAGTGTCGGTTTCGTGCCCACCATGGGAGCACTGCACCAGGGGCACGGTAAGCTCTTGGAAAAAGCTCGCAGCGAATGTGAGGCGGTGATCTGCTCCATCTTTGTGAACCCCACCCAGTTCGGACCGGAGGAAGATTTCGCGGCCTACCCCCGCACCCTGGCCGAAGACCTGCAGACCTGTGAGGCGGTAGGAGTGGATCTCGTCTGGACTCCCCGTTCCGAGGACATCCACCTTCCTGGTTGTGAGACGGTGGTTCAGGTCACGGGGCTGGGCGGTCGCTTCGAAGGAGTGTCTCGCCCCGGCCATTTTCAGGGGGTGGCCACGGTGGTGACCAAACTTTTCGGTGCGGTGGCACCGCACCGGGCGTATTTTGGTCAGAAGGATTTGCAACAACTGATCCTGATCACACGAATGACTCGAGACCTCTTGATGCCGATCGAAATCGTGCCGGTAGAGACCGCTCGCGATCAGAACGGTCTGGCGCTATCCAGCCGAAACCGCTACCTCGACCAGCAGCAAAAGGTGGAAGCAGCCGCGATCTATAGAGGGCTGCAGAGGGTTGCCGAGGTGGCGGCCGGAGGGCAGCGAGAGGCTTCTTATCTGGAGGAGGTTTTCCGCCATGAAGTGAGCACCCTGGAGGGTGCCGGGATTGAGCGTTTCGACCTGTTGGATCCTGGTCTAACCCGAACCTTTGAGAAGGGAGAGTCGATCACGGAGGGGTTTTGTAGCGTGGCGGTTCGATACGCCGGCGTTCGTTTGATCGACAACATCAAGCTTTGCTCTTGACCATCGATATCGGTAACACCAACGTGACCCTGGGGGTTTTCGACGGGGAAACCATCCAGGCCGATTGGCGGCTGCGCTCTTCCCGGGAGGCCTCCAGAGATGAGGTAGGCATGTCGTTGATGGGGCTTTTTCAGCACGCTGGACTCCGAATCGATGACCTGGAAGGTGTATGCCTGGCTTCGGTCGTGCCACCCCTCACCGGTACCTATGTTCAGGCTTGCAAGCAGTACCTGAAGTCGGACCCTCTGGTGGTTGAGACCGGGGTGAAGACGGGAGTCAAGGTGATAGTGACGGAGCCACGCTCGGTGGGGGCTGACCGCATCGTCAACGCTTGTGCGGTGAAAGAGAAGGTGGGGGGGCCGGCCATCGTGGTAGATTTCGGAACCGCGACCACCTTCGATGCGCTGGATAAAGATGGAAACTACCTGGGGGGGGCGATTGCACCCGGTCTGGAGATAGCCGCCGATAGTCTCTCCGGCCGCACCGCCAAGCTGCCCCGTGTGGAACTGGTGGTTCCTCCCAGGGTGATCGGAAAAACCACCATCGACGCCATTCGTTCAGGCCTGGTTTACGGCTATGTGGCTCTGGTGGAAGGGATGATCGAGCGCATCTCCGCCGAACTCACTGAAGACCCTGTGGTGGTGGCCACGGGAGGGCTAGCCGGGCTTATCTCTAGTCTTACCGATTCGATCGACCGGGTCGAACCTAACCTCACCCTTGACGGATTGCGGATCATTTGGAATCTTAACAGGTGAATTTTTTACGGATAGTTTTTGTATGTCGATAACTAAAAAGCGGCTGCTCCTGGTAAGCCTCAGTTTACTTTTCACCCTGATTTGCACGGAGATCGGGCTTCGCCTAACTGGACTCCCCAAAAGTGAATTTGCTGGCTGGAAGGCCAAGAATCACCCGGAGTCAGAACTCAATCAGTTCGGATTTCGGGGCAAGAAACTGGAGTCCACGAAAGATGATTTTGTGGTGGTATTGCTGGGGGACTCTTTTGTAGAGTGTGTTTCCAGTCCCATCGACAAGATACCCGAACGCCTACTGGAGGATGAACTCAAGGCGCTTGGTTTGCCCGCCAAGGTTGTCTCTCTCGGTGCCCGAGGTTACGGGCAGGATCAGCAACTTCTGGCACTACGAGAGTTTTTTCAGGACCATCGTGCGGATCTGGTGCTGCTCTGGGTTGTCCCCGACAACGACGTCTGGAACAATATCTTCAGAACTCACTACGGAGGGCGCCCTCCCAAACCCACTTTCCGGCTAGAGGGAGATGAATTAGTTCCACCGGAATGGGAATGGTTGAAGAGATTGGAGCCGGCGGGACTGGCCTGGGCCTGGCGTCTTGTCACCAGTTTTGAAGGCTACGATAAGGATTGGGAAAAGTTTTTACCCCCACCTTATCAGCCGCCTTCAGAACCGCCGGGATCGGAGCCTGACCTGGATTGGCAAAGGAAATGGGACGACGATCCTTACTTCCGGATGGAAGAGTTCAATACCGATCGGCATCATAAAACACTTCATCTCGAGCCGCGGAGCGAGCGGGTTTCTTACGGTGTTCGTTTAACTTCAAGGCTGCTCCAGGAAATTCAAAAACTCTCTGAGGAGAGGGGTGCAAGTTTTTCTATTCTATACACTGGAGTCTGGGAGGGTGATGCCTTCGATCGACCGATCGACGACCTCCACTGGTACGAGCTTAACGGAAAATTCTATGGCTATTCCATGGTGGCTTATTGGAAGAATCTGCGACAATTGTACGATCCTTTTCCTCGATTCATCATTCCCTGTACGGTAGAGGATTGGAAAGTGAGCGAAAAGGATCTCCACTTCAATGAGAAGGCCAATGCTCAGCTTATGAAAGACCTGGCGGCTGAAGTCGCTAAGCGCCTCTCGCTTAGAGGATAGCTTCCGGGCTACCAGAAGTTGGTAAGGCGCTCGAATTAGTTTCTCCCAAGGAGCTTTTTAATTAATGGTCTCCGTTGTCGTCATCGGTGCCGGTCCTGCCGGACTGACCGCAGCCTACGAACTCTTGGAAAACAAGGTCACTTCCACGATTTTGGAAGCCGATCCCGAGAAGGTTGGTGGTATATCGAGGACGGCCGAGTATCGCGGCTACCGATTTGATATCGGGGGGCACCGCTTTTTTTCGAAGAACAAAGATATCGAGAATCTGTGGTCGGAATGGCTTGAGGATGAAATGATCTCCGTGCCGCGGATGTCTCGAATCCTCTATAACGGGAAGTTCTTTGATTATCCACTCAAGGCGATGAACGCATTCTTGAACCTGGGTCCGGTGGAGACCGTGCGTTGCGTTCTGAGCTACCTTTGGAGCCAGCTAGCCCCAAGAAAATCTGAGCGTTCATTCGAAGACTGGGTGGTCAACCGCTTCGGCCACAGGCTTTTCTCAATCTTTTTTAAGACCTACACCGAGAAAGTCTGGGGTATGCCCTGTCATGAAATCTCCGCTGACTGGGCGGCCCAACGAATCAAGAATCTCAATCTCTGGAAGGCAGCCATAAACGCCCTGGGCCTGGGTCGACGGGACCAATCGATAAAGACCCTGATCGATGAATTTCGCTACCCTCGCCTGGGCCCTGGGATGATGTGGGAGCGTCTCAGCGAGAATCTCTTGCAGGGAGGCTGTACTCTTCGAATGGGGCACCCTGTGACCCATATTTCTCGTGAGCAGGGTAGGGCTATCGCCGTGGAGGCCAACGGAGCGCGATTTGAAGCCGACCATTTTATTTCGACGATGCCCCTGCGCAACCTGATTGAAGGGCTTGAACCGGCCGCTCCTGCGCATATTTTAGATGCGGCCCGGGGGTTAAAGTATCGGGATTACCTGACGGTGGTTCTCGTTTTAGCCGTGGACGAGCTGTTTCCCGACAACTGGATTTACATCCATGACCCTTCCGTCAAGGTGGGCCGTATTCAAAACTACAAGAACTGGAGCCGGGCCATGGTACCGGAGGACGGCTATACCTGTCTGGGCCTCGAATATTTTTGTGATGTGGGAGACGACCTTTGGGAACTCTCTGAGTCTGAACTTATTGAACTCGGGTTACGAGAGATTGTGCAATTGGGCTTGGCCGTTCCTGACCAGATGCGAGACGGGACGGTCGTCCGAATGCCGAAGGCTTATCCGGTGTACGACGATGAATACCAGCAACGGGTCGATTTATTGCGTGAGTTCCTCGAAACAGAAGTTCCCAACGTTCACCCCGTGGGACGCAACGGAATGCATCGTTACAATAATCAGGACCACGCCATGCTCACCGGTATTCTGGCCGCCCGAAACATTCTGGGACAAGGTCCCTTCGACCCCTGGCTTGTCAATGCCGATGCCGAGTACCTGGAAGAGGACGATTCTCCTAAAGACAGTCGTCTCGTACCCAGGCGACTAACGGATTCGGATTCGGTTTCCCCTCCAGGCTAGGAGCGCCAGAATGAAAACTGCACAACCGCTGGCCAGGGCCCCTTCTCGCCATCCGGAAGCTTCGAACTGGAGGGTTAGTTGCTCTCCGCCCTGGACCGGCACTGCCATAAACATTCCGTTGGCTCGAAAGACGGGGCGCAAATGCTCGCCTTGCCTGGCCGTCCAACCGGGATGGTAACCTTCCGTCCACACGATCCAGCCGTTCGAGGCCGGGGGAGCGATCACGATTTCATCTCCGTGAGGGCGTCTGAATTCAAGGGCAATGGGTTCCCCAGAACCTTCCGGATCGCCACCAGTCGGAGTAGCCTCCACCACCATCGTTCCCGGCCTCCAATCCGGAGACATCAGCGTCTCCAGTGCTTCTTCCGAGGAAGTTACTCTCAACACATCGGGAACCCATAAGATGTGTGGAATAGCCTCCGGGTTATAGAAAATTGGAAGGCGAGTATGATCGGCGAGGCTCCAGGGGGGACCGGGCTCGACTCCAGGATAGGTGACCAGCCAGTTCACCGAAGCCAGGTTGGCTAAACGCTGATCAAAGCTGGTGATGGGGAACGTTTTTATGGAGAACCGAATTTTCCAGTCCCTGGGGTGGCGATTGACCATGGCGTTAGCGTAGTCTTGCGTGGCCCTGGGGTACAAGGACTCATCACCCTCAAAGGCTGGAAGTTGGTAGGCGAACAGAGTATTAGGACGGATCGCGGCCAGACTCATGGTGCGGGATTTGTGTTCAAAGTTACGGGCCTTAAGGAAAGACACTTCTGGGGTCAATGGGTAGAGGCGCTCGGGGGGCGTGGCCGTATTAAACCGCAGGGAATAAGCAGCCGGATCAAGGGCCGCCAGGGCGAGCAGTGCCCACAGCGCGTACTTCGAATGAGGTAGCGCTCTCAGCACCAGGAGGCTTAACAGCAAGACCACAATGGGCCACCAGAAACTGAAATTTCCTAGGGCATAGAATTTATCGAAAGCAACCTGTGCGGCCGCTTCAAACTCTGGAGTGATCTGTGGATCTGGTACTCGAACTCGCTGTTGGGTGAACCAGTGGGAGAACATCTGCGAGCGAAACGAGGTAAACGACGCTATCATCGTGACAAAGACCAGAAATAGACCAGCCGCCCCCCACCCGGCTCGAACAGACAGACGAGTATCCGTAAGAGCAGCCTGAAGTCCATAAGCACTCACAATGCATAGGCACAGGGGCCAGAAAATTGCCACTCGGGTTATGATGGTCTTGTCGAGTCCCGGGACCAAAGTATGGGCCAATAGAAACAGGGGGGTGGAACACAGCAGGACCACCAGCAAGGGGAGAATCGCGAAGAAGCGACACTCGAAACGGTCTCGGAACGCCCAGGCCATGGGAGCCAGCACGAGTGGTAATAAACCCGCGTAAAGATAACTTTCAGGATAGATCCAATTCCCTCCCAGGCTGACCCTCTGAATATGAAATCCGGCCGCAGGATTGCCTGCGAAATCGGGCAGCCAGGCCGCTAACGGGGCTGAGAATAAGAGTTCGCGGAAGGCACGGGTTTGATAGGACCAGGGTATGACCGGCCGAGACTTGTCGGCAAGATCGAGGAGCTGAGGCCAGATGGCAATGGAACTCACCGCCAGTGCGGCTAACCAACTCGCGAGTAGGGCAAACAGGACCGATATTTCGCGCTTCCTCCACCAGACGGCCAGACCCCAGATGCCGCACAGGATCAGGGTATAGGCCCAGAATTGGAGCATCCCCACCGTTCCCAGTGTCCCCAGGAGTATAGCAGCAAAGCAGAAGTGTCGAATCGAGGACCGTCGTAGCGCAAGTTGATAGCTGTGAAGTATCAGGGGAGTCCAGGCACAGTAAACGAGAACGTGTTCGTGCTCGAACCAACCTACGGAGAACCCGCTAAACTGATAGGAAACTCCAGCAAACATGGAAGGAAAGGACTGAAGACCGATACCACGGCAGAAGATGAAGAGCGACAACCCGGCGAGACCGAGATGAAGGAACAGGAAAAGATCGTGTGACCAGGGCATGGGTGTGACCAGGTGGCAGAGCAACCGTGGGGGGTAATAAAATCCGGAGTGCCCGTTGGTGACCAGACTATGGCCACAAAAACTATAAGGATCCCACTGCGGAATTCGCCAGTTCAGAAGGCTCTCGTGTAAATAGGCTGATTGGGGATAGAAAATGTTGATGACGTCGAAGAGATCCGGGTTCTGGACCTGGGATACTCCGTCATAGAAAAGAGGGTAAGAGGCCAGGATATCGGCGGGATAATGAGTCTTTCCCAA
>Ga0172382_10000537_pt1 | contig 71846 bp, 64 predicted proteins | sample Leawel138RmetaG_FD_122245 | JGI IMG/M metagenome (GOLD analysis project Ga0172382, IMG submission 122245) | Leachate microbial communities from a municipal landfill in Southern Ontario, Canada - Leachate well 138R metaG | ecosystem: Engineered > Solid waste > Landfill > Unclassified | place...
GACTCCACCGGCTCCCCCGGCCACGTTGGCGAAGCGGTCGGCCATGTGGCGGGCCTCACCCAGGGCCGAATGTTTCACGGTGCTGGCGAAGCTGTCTTTGGGGGCCTCGGCTTGTTGTTGCTCTTGTTGGGGAGGAGCGGTTTGAGCTTTAGCCGTGTTCTGAATTTGATTTGGACGTTTTGTGGTTTGTATCTGCATCGTAATTCTCCAAGCAGTTAGGTCGAAATCTGACTGCGGTCACCCGCGGGGGCGGGTGACCGCTAGTGAGCTAGAGGGAAGCGCGGCAGGAGCCCAGTTGGCTTTGCAGGCTGCTGATACGGCTGTTGAGGCTGCTGATTCTAGAGCGTAGTCTGCTCTCTTCTGACTCAGCGTTGCTCAATCTCTGACGGGCCGAACTCAGCGAACGTTGAGCGGAGTTATGACGAGACTCGGCCCGCTCTTTCTCGGCTCTGGCGTCGCGCAGTTCACTCTCGGAGCGCTCTTTCTCACTTCGAGCGGCATTCAGGTCGGAAACCACACCGGGTTTCTCGGCGTTGAGGCCGGACTGGTACTTGTCGCTGATACGGTTGTTGATATCGGCTTCGTAGGTGTTCAAGCGGCCTTCGAACTGATCCAGTTGTCCGTGCAGGTCGGCGAAGTGCTTGTCGATGGGCTTGCGCTCTTCCCCGAAGATGGTGGCAGCTTCCCGATCGATCTTGGTATCGAGCTTATTCTCCCAACCGATGAGTTCGGAGCGGAAGTTGTCGAGGTCGCCCTGCCAGCCTTTCAGCTTGGCATCCCAGCTGTCCAGAGATTGGCGCTCACCGATGACGGCGTGATTGCCTTTCTCGTCCAGAGCGGGGTCGGGAGTAGCGGCCCGCTTCTTGAAGTCGGCCTGGGCGTTGTCTTCGATGCGAGTTTCTACAGTTTCAAGTTCAGTGCTCACGCGTTTCTCATCAGACTTCATCTGATCTTCGCGTTGGTCCAGGCTGCCCGAAGTGGCGGCGTGCTGTTCGCGGTACTCTTTGGTTTCTCGGGTGATGTTGTCGGCCCGAGTTTCCAATTGAGACTGGCGATCCTGCAGTTCCCCTTCACGCTTTTCGATGCGCTCCTGGATACCGGGTTGGTTGGCGGTGAAGCGTCCTGCGGTTTTGTCCCAGGCCCACTGGGGCGCTTTTCCGAAGAGCATTTCGCCACCGGCGGCTCCGATGGCTGCACCGGCCACGCCTCCGATCGCTCCGCCGATGAGGGCGGTGCCGCCAACCTGGCTTAGAAAGTTGCTGAAGCTGAAATCTCCTTTGGCCACGTCGGCCACCAGGGAACCTGCTGCAGTGAGGGTTGCTCCGGCTACGAAGCCGCCGGCGCCACCGGAGAGGAGGCCGACACCACCGCCGACCTTGGCCGCTCCTTTGAAGAGGCCGCGCAGCTCTTGAGCGTGTTTGGGCTCCTTCTTATCCTCCTCGTTTGCTTCCGGCGGGGGAGCGCTGCCGGGGGCGACCAATCCGGTCACGAAACCGGGCGCGAAACCGATAGCCGAGGCGACACTGCCTCCCACTTTCTGGCCCACCACAAATCCACCGGCGATTCCGGCCAGGGAGCCGATGGTGGAGCCGACGGAAATGGCCGTTCCCATATTGGCGAAGGAGTTGGCAAAAAAGCTGAGGGGTCCGCTCGACTGCAGGGCACTGACCGCGGGGCCGAAGCTTCCACCGACCAATCCGCCCACCATCGCGCCTCCGAGGGAAAGTGCCAGGCCGCTACCGATGGCGATTCCGAGGCCTGTTGCGGTACCGAGGGTCTTTTCCATCGCGCCACCCCAGGCAGCGCCTTTTCTGATACCGGCTTTGAAACGGGTGTCTTCACCGTGAATTTGAGGAGTAAAAGTTTCTTGGGTTGCGGCATTGTCCGCAGGCTTTTCTTCAGCCTGGGCTGCTACATTTTGATTTGTATTTAAAGCCAGGTTTGCTACCGGGCGCTTAGTCGTTTGAATGTTCACAGGTTTCCTCCTGAGAGATTGTGTCCTTAGATTAGTTTTAGGCAGTGAAAAAGTCCTTAACGAGATGCGTCCATGGGGTCAGGTGGGATCGAGTTTACAGAAAGTTCATAAATAGCGAAAAAAGACGGTCTGTATTTACAGGTTTTTCATATTTAGAGGTGGCCGGGAGAGATACTGACGACCCCGTCTTCGATTCGAAAGATCCGATCGGCCTGTCCGGCCAACCGATCGTCGTGGGTGACCATCATGAAGGTCACTCCGTGTTCGGCGGTCATCTCCCGCATCATGGTGAAGACCTCTCGGGAGGATACGGAGTCAAGGTTTCCGGTGGGTTCGTCGGCCAGGATCAGGGCGGGCTGGTTGGCCAGGGCCCGTACGATGGCCACTCGCTGCTGCTGGCCCCCGGAGATCTGATTGGCGCGCTTATGAACCACCTCAGACAGGCCCACCCGCTCCATCAACTGAAGGACCCGCGCTCGCTCTTCGGGAGTGGCTCGCCCTCGCCGAATGATGATGGGCATCAGAGCGTTTTCGAGGCAACTGAACTCATTCATCAGGTGGTGAAATTGAAAAACGAAGCCCACCTTCTCGTTGCGCAGGTGGGCAAGCCCCCGGGAGTCCAGGGTGGAGATATCTACCCCGTCGATCTTGACCAGCCCGGCGGTGGGCTGGTCCAGGGCCCCCAGAATGTTTAAGAGGGTTGACTTGCCCGAGCCGCTCTGTCCCACGATGGCCACGAACTCACCTGCGCAGACGGAAAAGGTGACCCCCTTGAGTACCCGCACTTCCAGCGGCGTGCCGAGGAGATAGCTCTTGGTGAGGTCCTGGACTATCAGCAGATCAGCCTTCAGTGATCACCTCCACCGGGTTGGTTCGGGCTGCCCGGAGAGCGGGTAGAAGGGAGGCCAGCAGGGTGGCCAGGATGGCCGCCACCATGGCCATGGCAAACACCCTCGGCTCCAAGATCGCGGGAAAGAGTTGGTCGGACTTTCCAAAACGCTCCACCTGCTTGAAGGTCAAAAGAAAGCTCAGTAGCCCCCAGGCCGAGAGGGCGCCCAGGACCGCTCCGATCAAAGACACGAAAAGCCCCTGGAGGGCAAAGACCCGCAGCACCTGGGCGTCGGTAGCCCCCATACTCTTGAGGATCCCGATCTGCCGAGAGCGTTGAAAGACACTGACGATAAGAACCGAGGCGATCCCGAAGGCCGAGGCGGCCAGGGAAAAGAGGCTGATCATGACCCGGGCCCCGTTTTGGGCAGCGAAGGCGTTGACGAACTGGGCCTGTTCCACCATCCAGCTTTCCGTCTTCAACCCCAGAGAGTCACTGATCAATTCGCTGACCTGGTTGGCCTGCCAGGGATCGTCCAGCTTCACCGAGATAGCGCTGGCGTCTCGACCGGTGGCGTAAAGGCTCTGAGCCGCTCGTAAGGTGACAAAAACCGTGCTCCCGTCGATCTGGTTCTGCCCGGTGTCGAAGATACCGGCCACGGTGAAGCTCGACTGCACCCGCTCGGAAGAGAGTACGGTCACAGTGTCGCCCAGGCGGACCCCGGTGTCTTCAGCCAGTTTGAACCCGATCACGATGTCGTTGGATCCGATGGTCAGCCAGCGTCCGGCTACGATATCGTCATTGAGGTTGGAGATGGCCTCCTGCTTGATAGGGTCGGCTCCCCGGATGGTGACCCCGAACTGCCGGACCCCCCGAATGATAAAGGCCTGTCCTCCCACCGAAGAGGCGGTGGCCGAGACGTGAGGGTAGTTGGAGAGGATCGCTTCCAGGGCTTCGGGGCGCTTGAGTTCGGTCCGCTTCTGGAGCTGTTTTTCCACCTGCACGGCGTAGCGCTGCTCTGGGGTGTCATTGAGCGGCTCGGGATCGGGATCCGGCACCTTCACGGTGATGTGGGCGAGTGACCCGATCAGGTCCCGGATGAACCGATCCTGAACCCCCAAAAGCAGGCAGTTGACGAAGATGATCAAGCAGACCGCGGCCGCCACTGCCGCCACCGTCAGTCCGGTCTGGCCTCGGCTGGTGAGCACGTAGCGCCAGGCCAACATGGATTCGAAGCTCACTCTACCTCCCGGGTCCGGACCTCCTGGCCCTCGCTCAGTCCCTGGGGAGTCAAGGCCAGGGTCTCTCCTCCCGTGAGCCCAAAACGGATCAGGTAGCCCTCTTCCAGGGGGCTTGAGATCTCCACCGCCCGCATGTGCACCTCTCCACCCTCGATCACCGCCACCTCGGCCTTATCGCCCCGGCGGATCACGCAGGTCAGGGGCACCAGCAGGCGGGGTTTTTGTTCGTCCAGGATCAGATTGACGTCCACGGTCTGGCCAGGGATCAGCCAATCCGGCGGAGTGTCGGTGCGCAGACGCGCCTCCAGGGTGCCCCGCAGTGGGTCGATCTCGGGGGCGGTCTCGACCACTGCAGCTTGAAAGGTCTCGGAAAATCCATTGGCTCGAATTTCGGCCACCTGGCCCACCCGCAGACGGGCGCGATCGGATTCATCCACGTCCACTCGGATCTCCAGGGCGGGACGACTGGAGAAGGTGAGCACCGGGGTGTTGGGCCCGGCCTGATCGCCCACCCGCAGCAGGCGCTTGCCCACGACTCCGTCGTAAGGGGCGTACAACTGGGCCTGCTCCAACTGCTCTCGGGCCACCGCCGCCGCGCTCTGAGCCTCCGAAACCTGGGCTCGAGCCAGTTCTACGTCTTCGGTGCGCGGCTGCTCCAGGATCTGTTTCAGACGGGCAGAGCCGGCCCGTTCGGCCTCCGTTTGTCGGGCCTGAGCGGCCGAGACTTCTTGCCGGGCCCGGGCCAATTCTTCCGGCCGGGCCCCGTTCTCTAGCTCTCGCAGGCGAGCCTGGGCGTTACGGTGCTGTTCCTGGGCGGCCCGAGCCAGGGTCTGGGCCTGCTCGGCGGCCTGGCGAGAGACGGCGCCCTGGGCAACCAATCGAGACTGCCTGAGGGCTTCTCGCTCTCGCTGCTGGTATTCGGCCGAGGCTTCCCGGAGGATAGCCCGGGCCTGCTCGAGCTGTTCGGAGCGGGGGCCGCGTTCGAGTTCCAGCAGGGCCTGGCGTGCCTTCTCCAGCTCTGCCCGGGCCGCCGCCTGACGCCCCTCCACCTCACCCCGCACCTGAGCGATCTCAGATGGGAGCGGCTTTCGGCCGGCCACCGCGAGCTGAGCCTCAGCCACCTTCACGGCCTGTTCGGCCTGAGCCAGTTGGCCACGGAGTCGACCGAGATCGAGTTCAGCGAGCTTCTGACCGGCTTTCACGCTCGCGCCTTCCTCCACCAGCAGGTTTTTGAGGGTGCCACTCACTTCGGGGGCGAGTTGGCTCTCTTCCACTCCGTGGACTCGCCCGGAGAGGGCCAGTACTTCAGCCAGGGTCTGCTGAGTGGGGGAAACGACCTGGATTTCCGTGCTTCGGCCCCGAAATACAAGAACCGCTGCGACGAGGATCGCCAGCAGTGCGAGCGCGGGAAGCCGGCGCTTGAGTTCACTCATCGCCGGTGGCTTCCCGATAATCCGATAACAACCCTACTCTTGAATAGAGTTGTGACGGACCCGACGGGTTTGTGAACAAGGCCGGCAAAGTTGTAACAACTTGTTCACATTGTTCACAGAAACGCAACAAGTGCCTCTACCCCGGGTTCTGGCAATGGATATACTGAGCGTAACACTAGAACTAGAAGAGAAAGAAGCGTAGCGAAAGATATGGCAATCAGTGGAATTCAAGGTTTTAACCCCCAGCAGCAGATGCGACCGGCGGCAGGTGTCCCCAACGCCCTCGGTGCACCCGGACAGGCGCAAGGCCCCCAAGGAGCCCCCACCGGCGACCAGTTTGGGCTGAGCAGAGAAGCTCAACAAGCAGCCGGTGCTCAAGGAGCGCAGGGCGCTCAACAGGGAGGACACCCGTTGAGCCAAGCATTGGGCCAGGGGATCGGACAGGTTATGCAAGCCCAGGCCTCCGGGGATCAGAACGCCGGCCAGCAAGCCTTGCAGAGTTTGGGCCAAACCTACCAGCAAGGGCAACAGTCGGGCCAACTGGAGCAGGTTCAGCCTCTGATTCGCCAGACCGCCGAGCAACTTCTCGGAATCAACCAGGAAGGCAAAGAAGCTGGTGGCGGTGCCGAGGGTGGCGCTAAGGAGGCTGGTGGCGGCGGTGAGCAGCCTCAAGAGGCCGGCGGTGCCAAGGAAGGTGAGAGCAACGAAGGCAAGTACGACGAAGAGTTCTTGAAGCAACTCGAAGAACTCCTCGGTAAAGACAAAGCCGACGAGGCCAAAAAAGAAGGCAAGGACGACAAGAAAACCGACGAGAAGGACAAAAAGTCCGACAGCAAAGCCGGTGAGACCAAAACGGAAACAGCTCTCGATACCAAGACGGACACCAAGTCAGACGTCAAGACCGATACCAAGGTAGAGCCTGCGGCCTCCAGGACCGAGACCAAAGCACCGAAAACCGAGACCAAAGTTGCCAGGGCCGAAGCGCCCAAGTCGACCAAGAAGTAGTCCAACAATCAGAAAAAAGGAGGCCGACGGCCTCCTTTTTTTGATCTAAGGGCCCAGAAGGCTGTCGACCAGTCCGTCGATGGTGTGGACGGGGGCCACGCCCAGAACTTTTAGCCCGCATTGGCGGGCGGTCTCGGCGGTGATGGGGCCGATGCAGTGGCAGGGTGTCTCTCGATCACCGGTGAGTTCGACCCAGTTGCGCACCGTGGAGGAAGAGGTGAAGAGCGCCGTTGCCCCGGGTGCGGTCCGAACTTCCTCCGGTAGTTGCGGATGGACGGTCTTATAGACCGCTGCCACCAGGACCTGTGCGCCCCGGGACCGCAGGGTCTCGGGGAGCACCGCTCGAGCCTCTTGAGCCCGAGGCAGCAGAATGCGAAGACCCTGAACTTCGATGGGAGCCAGGGTCTCCAGCAACCCCTCGGCCACAAAGCTCTCAGGCAATAGATCCGCCTTGAAGCCCTGCTCGGCCAGCGCCCTGGCGGTACCCGGGCCGATGCAGGCAAGTTTCGCACCAGCCAGGGCCCTGTGGTCCTTGGAGCTTGCCTGGAGTCTTGCAAAGAAGTAGCGGACCCCGTTGGGAGAGGTGAACAGGATCCACTGAAACTGTTCCAGGCTTTCGATGGCTTGCAGAATGGGAGCGGGATCGTCGGGTTCCACAAATTCGATGGTGGGGGTAGCAGTGACCCGGGCCCCCAGGGACTCCAGTCGCTCCACCAGACCCTGGCCTTGTTCTCGCTGGCGGGTTACAAGGTAGTGCTTGCCCCAGAGCGGCAAGCGGGAGCGCCAACCCTCCTCGGGGTGGGTCCAGTTGAGGGCCAGGCTCCACTCGGTGGTGGAAGGGGTAGGGATTAAACTCTGCTCCTGCCAGGAGACCTCCAGCACCGCCCCGCTGGACTCCACCAGACGGAGTGGGCGAGAGCCGGAAAGACCGGCTTGCCAGAGCTCTTCGGCAAGCGCGCTCCAGGGGGCGCAGGTGTGGGAGATCAGAATCGGCAGGTCGAGATCCAGATATTCGTCCCAGCGGCTCGGCGCTTTTCGTAAAAACACCACGGAGTGGTCGTGGGGCAGCTTTAGGTCGGCGGCTACCCGGTCCATCAGCGGGCCGCTACCTGGACCATCCGCTTCAGCTCCCGGGCCAGTTGCCGGCCCAACTCGGCGGCCTCTTCGGGCCGTCCCTCCAGGCTGGTGCGAGCGGTCTGGAGGGGCTCCCCCAGGGCCAGAAAGCCGTGCAATTTCAGGGAGCCGTCTCGTACCTCGGCGTGGGCGCCGGCGGGAATGTGGCAACCTCCGTCGAGTTCGGCAAGAAAAGCTCGCTCAGCGCTGCTAGAGACGATGGCATCGGGGCAGGCGATGGCCGACAGCACGCTCAAGGTCGTCCGGTCGCCCTGTCGAATTTCCAGCCCCAAAACCCCTTGCCCGGGAGCCGGCAGGCACTGCTCAAGCTCCAGGGGCCGGGATTCTCCAGGGCTCAAGCCTGCTTCGGCCAGGCCCAGGCGCTCCACCCCGGCGCAGGCCAGGACCGTGGCGTCGTAGAGCCCTTCTCGCCATTTGCGGACGCGGGTGGCCACATTTCCCCGGATCTCTTCAAACCTGAGGTCCGGCCGCAAAAGCCTTAGCTGCTCTCGTCTGCGGGCGCTTCCGGTACCCACCACCGCTCCAGGGGAAAGCTCTTCGAGCCCCACTGAAGAAACCAGCAGATCCCGAGGGTCCTCTCGCCTGGGAGGGGGAGCCAGGGCCAGCCCGTCCGGTAGGGTGGTGGGAAGATCCTTCAGGGAATGCACGGCAAAATCGATCTGCCCGGCTAGTAGCGCGTCCTCGATCTCTTTAGTGAAGATCCCTTTCCCGGCGAATTTATTCAGGGCCGAATTCTGGTCTCGGTCGCCTCGAGTCTTGATGACCACGAGTTCGACCTTCACCCCTTCTTTGGCGTTTTCGAGTTGCTCGGCCACCCAGCGCGACTGGGTCAGGGCCAGGTCGCTGCCGCGGGTGCCTAGTTTTAGAACGGTCAATTTATTGGTGCCCTCCGGGTAGTAGAAAACTGAGCACAGCGAAGATCGAAGCCACCAGCAAGATGGAGTTGAGTCTGCGCCCTTGCCAGCCCGCCACTCTGGCGTGCAAGTAGATGGTGTAGAAGATACTCGTGGCCACCACCACAATCTCCTGGGTGCCCCAGTACCAATGTCCACCTTGAATAAAGAGGCCCGAAGCGATCCCGATGACCAGCGCAGGAAAACCCGCCCAGATGAGACGGTAGGAGACCAGATCCAGAGTGCCGAGGGGGGGCAGGGCCCGGAAGATCCCGTCGATCTGTTTTTTCTTCAAGAGCTTGGATTGGATGAAGTAAAGAATGGCACAGAACGAGGCCAGAAAGAACGAAGCAAACCCTAGCACCAGGCTGAAAACGTGGATGTAAAGGCCCGGCCCGGCCTCGGTGGTACCGTGCCCCTGCCACAGGGCAAAGACGCTGAACCCGGTCATGGCAAAGGCGGCGGGAGCGGCCACCGCACCCGTAACCTCCACGCTCCAGCGTTCGCCCAGCAACAGGTACAGCAGCATGATAAACCAGGCCAGGGGAGCAAAAGTCTCCTTTAAGCTGGCGATGGGCAGGTGGCCGCTACTCAGAGAGTAGATGGCCAGAGCCAGGGTATGGACTGCGAAGCTCGCCCACAAAACCTTGCGCCACCTGGGGAAGCTCTTCTGGCTTTCCAAGTAGATGCCACGCTGAATCCCGGCTCCCGCTACGAGGTAGCCGATAGCACTCAGAGTCAGCAGTGGCAGGGCAGAGTTCATCGGCTATCTTCATCCTCCACCAACCCCAGGAGGATCAAGGAGTTCAGAAGTTCGTCGGGGGTGGCGCCCCCTTCCGAGAGTTGACGAAGTTTGGTGGTGGGACCGTGTAGTAGCTTGTTCAGGAGTCGGCGACTAAAGTTCTCCAGCAACTGAAGTTCGGAGTCGGAGACGCTTTTCTTGCTCCGGAAGTGCTCGAGTTCGGCCCGCCGGAGGGTGTCGAACCCGCTGCGCAGGGTGACGATGGCGGCGCTGGCTTTGCGGCCGTCCAGGTCCTTGCAGAAATCCTGGGTGGCGGCTTCCACGATGGAGAGCACGGCCTGGGTTTCGGTGTGCCGGCGGGCGAGGTTCTTGTCGACCACGGCTTGCAGGTCGTCGATGTTGTAGAGGTAGACGTTGTCCACCTCTCCACAGGCCGGTTCGATGTCTCGGGGCACGGCGATGTCGATCAAAAATAGGGGTCTACCCCGCCGCTGGTGGATCACTTTGGAGATTCGGTCTTTGGTCAGGATGTAGTGGGGGGCGCCGGTAGAAGCCATGAGGATATCCACGCTGACCAGGGCTTCATCCAGCATCTCGTAAGGCACGGCGGTGCCGCCGCACTGTTCGGCCAACTCTTCGGCCTTTTCATAAGTGCGGTTCACGATCTTGACCTCGTTGACCCCGGCTTTGTGCAGGAGTTTGACCGACTTGGTGCCCATCTTGCCGGCACCCAGGAGCATCACGTTGCGCCCGTGCATGTCGCCGAAGATCTTCTGGGCCAGTTCCACCGCGGCGGCTGCCACTGAACTCGCCCCTCTGGCGATATCGGTTTCCGAACGCGCTCGTTTGCCCACCCGGATGGCCCAGGGGAAGAGCCGCTCCAGGACCGGGCCGGTGCTGCTGGCTTCCTGAGCTTGCATGAAAGCTCTTCGGACCTGCCCGAGGATCTGGTTTTCACCCACCACCAGGGAGTCGAGTCCGCTGGACACGGCAAACAGATGGTTGATGGCCGGGGCGCCCTGCTGGTGGTAGAGCAACTTATCCAGTTCGCTGGATGGAATCCCGTTGTCCCGGAGCAGAAATTTGGTCAGGGTATCCATGCTGTGCTGCACGCTTTTCTTGGGAACGGCGTAAAACTCGGTCCGGTTGCAGGTGGAAAGTAAGGCACACTCCACCAGGGCCGCTTCGGACTGCAGCGCATTTAAGGTCTCGGTAACCTGTTCAGGAGAGAAGGAAAAACGCTCCCTCATTTCCACCGGCGCCGTCTTGTGATTCAGACCTATGAGGACGACCGTGTTTTCCATGGATAAACGAATTCGTTCGGACAATATCACGATTATACCACCAGGCCAAGGGAATAAATCCCCCAAAAGTCTGAAAAGAGTGCCAAAACCGATGAGTCTCGAGTTAAAAAAACGACAACATTTTCGACGGGATCCTAAGGGAAAACTTGCTTTCCTTTCTCGTCGTTGGCGATGAGAAAGCTCTCTTCGGTGTGTTTGTTTCGTTGATACTTGGCCTTTTTCAGGCCGCTGGGCCAGTAGCTGACGTAGTCGATGATCCGGCCGTCGCTCTTGAGTAGCACGGCGTCTTTGCCGTTTCCGTGGCGGCGCTCGTAGGTGATGGTGCCGCCGGGGGTGCTCTGGTAGGTCACGCAGACGTTTCCGGCCGGATAGAACTTGGTGTAGGCCACCTTTCCGTCCTTTTCCACCACGTACTTCTCTTTCTCCCGGCCGTCGGGCCATTGGGTTTCAAAGCTCTTCTTGCCCATCTTCTGGTAGGTGAGGAGGAGGTCGTTGACCTCTTTCTCGGCTTCTTTCACCGAGAGGGGCTGGGCCAGGGTGGATGCTGCTAAAATTAGAATCAGGAAAAGTAGTCGCATGGCTCACCGTTTCCCGTAAACGCAAGCAATCCTTCACCTTGAATGTTAAGGGAAGGATTGAAGCAAAAAGAGTTCTTGGACAGGGGCGTTAGCTAGATACGCCTGACGTTTCGCCTCCAGCGTACAGCGCCTCACGTATGAAGTCTTCCGCCTTAACGATCTTCTCGATCTTGGGTGCGATGTAAATCATTGGACAATACTTTCCTCCCGGTTCGGTATGCTGAGAGCAGGTCATTTATCACCAGTTGGATGGTTTCCTTCCAACTCCGGTTCGATCGAATTTTGGTCAGCGCTCGACCAAAAGTTCTCGTGCTCAGTCGTGCGCTGCCCAGCATGCTTTCCCCCGGGCAAAGCAGGTGCAGCAACGGCTTCACGAAGATATTCTGGCGGATGTACTCACCGCTCAGGATGGCCCGCCCCAGTCGTCTCCGGAGCGAGGTGAGGAGATCGCCGGAAGGAGCCATCGCCTCCGGCTGGCCGGCTAAGCCGTTGGAGTGAACCATGAAAAAGGCCAGCCGCCCCAGGGAGGTGGGATCTTGTCGCAGTTGAGCGTGGAGGTCGGGGCGTTCTTCCAGGTGCACCGCCAGACCCAGCAGGTTTTCAAAGTCGCTTTCTTTCCACTCACAGAGCCGTTCGCTCAGGGTGGAAGCTTTCGGCGTTTCTTCGGCTCCTTCATCCAGGAGTTGCCAGAACAACTCCGGTGCGTAACCTGCCAATAGCTCGCGCTTTTGCTTGACCCTGGACGACAGCCCGTTGCGGGAGACTATTTTGGCCAGGCGGTACCAGTCTACGTCGGCTCGATTCAGGATCTGTTCGATGGCCCGCCGATGATTCTCGGCGTCCTTGTCCACAACAAGGAAGAGTACCCTGTTGGCCTCTGTGGTGTTGACGGCGTCACGATTCCAGCTCTCGCCTCGGGCCACCCGCCAGACTTGCCGTTGGGCCAGTCGCAGGGCCACCTGTTCAGGTTCAGAAAGCTTTTGCCGGAGCACCTCGACGGCCTTCGGGTTGCCGCAGATCTCTCGGCAGAGCTGGCACATCCCGGAATAATGGGATTGGGAGCCAAAATCGCGAAACTCCGGAGTGGACTGCAGCACCCGCTTTAGCTCCATGGGTCCGGAAAGCCGGATGGTTTCCAGGATCGGGTCGCTCTGGTGCCGCTCCAGCAACTCACTGATGGGGCCTTCTTTCAGGTGGCCCAGGAGCAGGGCCGAGTGTCGGGGCTCGAAATAGGCCGGCCCGTTGCAGGCGGCTACCCTTCCGTCGTCGCACACGGTGGGCTGCTCACAGCCGCTGCAGAAGCCTTCGAGCTGGCCTCTGAGATCCTCGTTCAGGCCTTGGGCGAACCCCACCGGCTGCACGTCGTAAAAGCGAAAGGCAGCATTTTCGTAGGGAGTGAAGGGAGCCAGCAGTTCTTCCAGTTCGTGGTCGTCGGCGGTGCGGGTGATGTTGATATTGACGATCCACTGCTCCCGGCGCGCCACCTCCAAGATGTTGCAGACCGGATCGGGGCCCATGAACTTGGCGTGAAAGCGGTCGTAACTGATGGCCAGCCGCACCAGGCCGTGTTTGACCATCTGGTGGAAGAAGTCTCGGGCGCGCTCGGGCTTCTTCCCCCAGAAACCGTTGCTGACGATGGCGGTGGTGATCCCGTAGCGGGTGTGGGCAAGCTCCATGAGCTCAAAGAGTAGTCGGTGCCGGATCAACGGCTCACCCCCCGTAAACTGGAGCCTTCGGACTCCCGCTTCTCCCAACTCCATCACCAGTCGCCGTAGCTCCTCGGGCGAGGGCTCGGTGGTGATCCCAGGGTGGCTCTCGACGCTGCAGTGCCGGCAGCTCATGTTGCACTTTCGGGTCAGCATGACCACGGCGTTACTCATAGCTTGGAGATCCTTTCGCCTTGGACGGCCAGGGAGGCCCGGCCCATTCGGTAGCAGCGGATGGCAGCCAGACGACCGGTCAGACGGGCCAGCCCTCCACCGATACCGTGAATTCGATAGCAGTTGGTCTGGGTCAGGATCTCCAGGGTTGCACTTGCGCTATCCATGGGTTCGAGAGGACCCTCCTCACAGCCCAGCAAAATGAGGTTCTTTAAGGGGACCGGCTCTGGCTCGACGACGGGTTGAAACAGCACCGTACCGTCGTGGCGCACCTGAAAGTGGGAATGAGGCGGTAGTTTATCGGGCAAGACATCGGGCAGAAGCTCGCCGGCGGTTGGTCGAAGTCGAACCCGTCGGGGCACCGGTCGGACCAGGACCCCGGACTGAAACCAGAATCCGTCATCCGCCAGGAGTTGCCAGCCCCGGGTCCAGAGATAGGTGGAGAGAGTCGATTTCCCGGTCTCCTTGGGGCCCACCAGGGCCAGACCCTCGCCCTCTTTGCAGAGCAGAGCGCCGTGGACGTATATGGGAGAGTCGGGGCGTCCCGACAATACGGCTACCGACTGAAACTCCACGTTCAAGAGGGCGGTATCCAGATCGCTGTAGACCTCGCTGCTCAGGACAAAATCGGGAGTCAGCGGCGCATAGTTGGAGGGGGGCACGAGCCGGTAGCCATCTGCCTCTTTCAGAATTTCCCACGAAAAGTCGGGATTCCGCTCCGGTACATTCCAGGCGGAAAACATCTCCCGGGCTCGCTTTTCCACTTCTCTGTGAGCGGAGTGGAGGGCGAACGTGGCTTCTGGCTGCCCCCACAAAACCATCAGGGTTGGATCAGCTCGTTCTGGCTCAGTTCCTGGAGATAGCTATCGATATCTCCGGCGAGCCTTTCTTTTTCTACATCGGGATGACGCTCGGCCATTTGTGCAACCAGCCAGTCTCGGCTACGGGGCGTTTCCAGTTGCTCCCAGATCCAGGTGCCGGTGGGGTTGAGGACGATAGAATTCTTGGTGCCTTTGTGGAAAAGTACTACTCTCTCTCCACTGGGGTGGGTCTCGGCTTCAGGGTGCCGCTGGATGAGTTGACTGCTCATACTCGTTTCAGTCCTTTCAAGAGGAATTCGCCCAGGACTCGGGCGGGACGAAGGGCATAATACACAAACCACAGTTGGGAGGGAAGATCGATGAGCCTCAGGTCATGAATTTGAGGGGTAAACCAGGTGTATAAAAGCAGCTTTAGGCGCTGCTGGACATTTGATTGGCACTGGTATTGAAAGCGATGGTATTGGGGCCAGGAGAGTCGTTCTCCCTTGAGTCTGCTCAGGCTGTCTCCCAACAGAGAAGGCATCGGTTCGATGGGCTGGCCGGTCCCCCAAAGCTGCTCGAGAAGGCCTAGGGCCAGGCCCAGCGCACGTTCACACTTTTGAACCCTGGCAAAGAGCTCTGTTTGAGCTAGATCTATTCGGGAGTGCAACGCTTTGAGATCGTAAAGCCAGCGCAGTTGACTCCAGTAGTGCTTTGTTCCGTGCAGGGCCAGGTAGACGAAGAGGTGTTCGGCCCGAAAGGTGGGCACAGGATACCCCTGAATCTCAATGGCTTCGGAAGCCTCCCAGATACACTCCGTTGGGAAATGCACCCCGCCGGAAAATAGTTGGTAATGGAGATCGATGGTCAGGTTCTTTGCTTGGTTGCAGAGTGGTACTCCGTAATGAAACTTCGTATAGCAGCGAGGAAGGTTTTCCATTTCATATTGGAATCCAAAACCTAGTAAAAGGATAAGTGAACGCTGAAAATCTTCCGGTCTCACAAGGAGATCTATGTCGATGCACTCCCGCCCCGTAACCCGCCCGTGCGCCAATTGCGCCAGGGTGAGCCCTTTGAAACTCAGAACCTCGATCCCGTTCTCCTGAAAGAGTTTGACCAATTCCACCAGTTGCCCGGCCCGGTGGATCTCCGAGAGCGAGCGCATCGTGACTTCAGAAGAGAGTTCGGCCTGGACCTCCGGAGGCAACCCTGGAGTGTTGGCCAGGGGGAGGAGAAGTTTGTGACGACGAGCCAGTGCTATCAGGTCCGGCCAATCGTCGACTTCCTGAGGTCGTGGTGCGGGTCCCATCATGTTTACCAGGGTGTCGAAGGTCTTCATCCGCCCCGGGCTTGATGACCGACAACCAAAATCCTTTCAACACGACACAGTCAAGGGCTCCCCGGATGAATCTCGAAGGTGCTGGTCAGTGACCGTTCGGAAACCTTCTCTACTGCTTCTCGCCGCTGGTTTTAATCTGGTACTGATTCAACTGCTGATCGTGCGGGAGCTCTCCATCACCCTCTTTTGCACGGAACTGGTGGTCATGCTGGTCACCCTGGGCTATTTCTCCGGACATCTGCTGGGCTACGCCTTGTATCATAAGGTCTCGGAAAGGGCCACCCGGGCCTGGCTGATCTTTTCGCTCCTGTTTCATCTGCCGGCGGTGCCGGCGGTGCGGATTCTCAGCGCCTGGCTCGCCGAGCACAACCACGTGGGGCTTGCACGGGTAGCGGTTTTTCTCTTTTGCTCACTTTTCTTGACCAGCTTCTACGCTATCTTCCTACCCCGCATCATCGACTCCATGGAAGACCGTGGGGTCGCGCTGGCCGGTGCCTATCGCGCAGAGTTGGCTGGAGGGGGGATGGCTTTGTTGTGCGGGGCTGTGGCCGGGGCCCGATTTCTGGAAGCCGCGGCGGTGAGCTATTTGTTTGCACTTTTGGTCATTGGGTGGAGCCTGAAGTTCTCCCTGCGAGGGCTGACTTTTCTGGCTGTTCTCGCGGGATTGGTATTAGCGCGCCTACCTCAGTTCGACCAGTACAGCAGCAACTACTTCTACAACCATTACTACGGCTGGTTCGAGCAGGCTCGGGTTATTCACAGTGAACACACGCCTTATCAAAAGATCGAGGTGGTGGAAGAGAGAAATGGGGAGCGGTACCTGTATCTCAACGGACTGGAATACTTCGGTGCCGGCTCTCTGGAGCTTTTCAACTACTATCTCAGCGGGGTGCCTGGAAGGATCAAGCCCGGGGCCCGGGTGCTGATCGTGGGGAGCGGTTCCATGTCGTCATTGAACCATCTGGCTCCCAGCGTCTCGTCCATCACCACCGTGGAGATCGATCGCCGGGTGGCCGAAGTGGGTCGCGAGTATTTTGCCGAATTCAACAGGCTCGAGGAACTCAAGGTCCCGTGGAATCTGGTGATCGACGACGCCAAGCACTACCTCGCCAACACCACCGAGACCTACGACCTCATCATCGTAGACATTCCGGCCCCTTACTACCTGCAGACGGGGATGTTGTTCACTCGCGAGTTTTACCAACTGGTCGAGGACCGGCTCTCCTCGGGTGGGTTGCTGTCTATCTATCTCCCCGAGTTTTACATACCGGGGTCGGAGGAGGGAAAAATTGCCCGCCCGATCCTGGCGGCGGTGGGTGTGGTCTTCGAAGAGTTTCTAGTGATCAACGCCGATGACGCCGAGCGATCTTTCGTTTTGGCCGGCTCTCCTCTGAAGTTTGAATTGAAAGGCTTGCTGGACGCCATCAATCACCAGGGTCGGAGAAAGTTTCAGCTTCTTTCCCACGGGCACGAAGCGGTGGCTGAAGACCTGGCCGGGGTAGAGCCTGCTTCCTTTAATAATCTGAGGGTGGTTTGGGAGCTCACCTGGTGGGCGGCTCGACAATGAAGCGAGTTTATCCCTATTTGGTCGGTTTCTGGCTCGCCTGTCTGCAGACATCCCTCTTCTTTGTCCTGCAGATTTCCCTCTCGTCGGCATTCTTGAGCTACGGGGTTTTGCTCTTCGGTTGGCTACTGGGCTCGGCGGTGGGGGTTTCGCTAACTCCGAGGCAGGCTCGTTTGTGGTTGGTCGTCAGCGCGCTTTGCCCCTACGGCCTGTACGGGGTCTTGCATTTCTTCCCTTACCGACTGGAGGCCCTGCCGTTGGTGGGCCTGCTGATAGTCCTCTGCTCCATTTTCGCCGGAGTCTTTTTTCAGGCGGAAAAGTCTCGCTTTGAGAAGATTGGGAGGCTATTGTTTTGGGAAACGGCCGGCTTTTGTAGCGGACTGGTCGCGGCCCTGGCCGTACTACTTTTTCTAGGAGGCCTCACCTTGGCCGCCTGGAGCCCGGCGGGCGGATTGTTGCTCCTGGTATTCCACCGGAGGTAGCCTGTAGGTGGATGGATTGTTTCTTTTGATGTGCTATCCTTCAGGGTGGGAGAATTGAACAGTGTCCACTATGCTCAGGAAAAAAGGTGTTGCTCTCTTCGTGGTGATGATCACCACGACCGTACTCGCCCTCATGATGGCGACGTTTTTTAAGGCTTACCAATCGCACTTCGCACTAACCCGCTCCAGCGTGGCCAGCCAGCGCGCCGCGGCCGCCTGCGACTCCGTTTATCAGTACGTCGTTTATCGGGTGGAGCACGAACGAAATTGGGGCTCGGAGCCGTTTACCATGAGCGGCACAGGAAACCCCTCCGGGGATCGTTTGAACGTGACGGAGACCATAGGAACTCATCGCTTGACCGGTTCCATCGAGGCGCTCGACGCGACTTTCGAAGCGGAGGTTTACAACAATTTAACGGATGCCTCTTCGGAATCGGCCAGTTCGATGACCGCGAAAGACACGCTTCTTTGCCGGATCACCGCCCGCTCAGGAGAGTCCACCCGCCAGGCAGAATTCGTGGTCAGGGTCGCTCCGCTGTTTGACTCCTCGGTGCTCAGCCGCTCTACCCTCAGGGTGGATGCGGAGACACTTATCATGCGGAGCCTGGATCCCAACCGGAATTTACTGCGAGCCGAGGGCGATATCTACGTACCGGATATTTTGACTGGCGCGAATAGTAAGTTCCTGCACCCCGATGACAGTGCCGACGAGCGGGGCATGCTGTGGGCCAAAGGTGACATCTACTCGCTAAGCGGAGGCTCGCCGGAACTGATCGACGAAGCCGAGGAATTGGCCGACGCTACCGAAAACAGCAATGGCAAGATTGTATCCAAAGCGCTTTCCGATTTTTCCATCTACAACCTGGAGGAGAGCAATCTCCAACTGCCGGAGAACAACAAGACCGTTCCTCTGGTCAAGGATGGACATGACAAACCCGGCCGCTGGAATTTCGTGCGGCGAAAGGCCGACGTGGAATTTACCGCGACTTACGCTGCCACCGTATCTCAGACTGATTTAGAAACTACAGAGACCTACAACGAGGCTGTTTGGTTGGACGTACTGGAGTACTACCCCCCCGATGCCACCGAACCCACCGAAGTTTATCGTGCTGCCAATCGAGTCGAGGATTTGATGGCCCAGGCCGACCAAACGGTGACCGAGCGAGTCAGCAGCGGCAAGGGCAAGGGGAAAGGTGCTCAGATTACCTCGAAAGGCAAAGGGACTAACACCGAGTTTGAAATCGAGTCAGTGGAGACCAATTCTATCGTCTTGCCGGACTACGATGGTCTGGAAGTGACCGTACTCGAGGACGATCAACTGGTCTTCAAGAGCACTGACCCGAACAGCGACGCCAACCTCACCTTCAACCTTCTTCATCAGACGGTGACCGCCACTAGCGATGCGACCGTGACCATCAACGGTTCGTTCGAGGTGACTTCCGAGACCGATGAGAATGCTTCGATCGATGGTATCGCCAACACTCCGCCGCCTATCCTCGATCTGGGATATTCCGCCGACGGTACGGCCAAGGCAGCCCTGGTGGCCAATGGTACTCTGAACATCGAGAATGGGGTCACCACCGGACTGGGAGCCCTCATCTCCCGAACCGGCGATGTGAGGATTCAACCCATCAACACCGATTCCGTAACCGTGGATGCCGGCGCGACCGGCAACGGGCTACTGGTTTTCGCCGGTGGCGACGTGGTCTTGAAGAACCCGGACGAAACAGCTCACTGGTTGTTCAAAGGTCTGGTCTACGCTCGAAACGGAATTCGGATGGAAGGGCACGGACAGGACGCCACCTTCGAAGGGACCATCGTCTCGCTACAGGCGAATGAAGCGGAGGGGGGCGGAGTCAACGGAATTGAGTTCGTGGAGAGTGGAAGCATTGAGTTTATCTACAACCCTGAACTCCTCGACGCGTATGTGCGCGAATTGCCCGGAAACCGGATGCAACTCGAGTTGGTGTACTGGAAGCGGTAAACTGGAGCCCACTCCGTAACAATTTCGTTAACCCCGGGACGAAGCGGCCCCTAACTGGCATACTAGGTCACCTAGGGAAGGCTACAGATACTCACTATGGTTAATCAATCGTCGTCGGAATATATCATTTACCGCGGTCGCACCGGCAAAACCCCACTCAATAAGGCTGCCGCCGACCAGAAGCCGGTGCCCCTGACCAGAGACGCCTGGCTGGACGAAACGGCAGACACCGTGGGGATGTACAAACAACTTACTCTCTTTCCCATGGACGAAGTCGCTCCCGCCAGTGCGGTCAAGACAGATCTACTGGAGAGTGTTCCCGTACCTCACGAAAAGAGCCTGCGCTTTCTCGCGAAGGACACCCAGCGCCAGATCAAGGCACCCAATCGACCGGACTATCCCGGTTCCTTCGTCGAGACTCCCACCACGCACCCGAAAGACGCGGTCTCGGCCACCAACGGCCAATTGCTCGTTCCGGGAACGACCGAAGTGAAGGAAGACCAGTTTCCAGGGCGGGTGCACTACACCGATGGGGGGCTCTACCCTAAAGGTGATGCGAACGACCCCAAGACCGTAGAACTGCATTCGAATGCTCCCAATTACCGCAAGATGCCGGGCCACCCGGTGCACGGAGTGGGGCAGCCCACTGAGCAAGGTTTCGAAGACGTGCTCAAGCATCTGGGGGCTGAGAACAAGAACGGAAAGCCGGGAGAACCGGTGGTCTGGACCAACACCCGGGCTGAAGCGATTATTTACATCAATGGAAAGCCACACAACTTACGCGAGGTGGCGTCTCGGGAGAATCTGGTCTTGAAAGAGGGAGCGAGCGGGGCCGAGGTGGAGGCGCTGGAAGAGAAGCTCAAGCAACTTCTTATCCAGAGAGGCTCTATCGAGATCGTGACTGAGGGCCCCGACGGAAAGCCTCAAAAGCAGACCGTTCCGGTGACCGCCGAGAACACCAAGACTACCCGGGAAGTGGTCGAAGGTCTCCAGGATAAATACAACATCGAATACAAACGCATTCCTATCCCCGATGAGACCAGTCCTGATCCGGCTCGCCTGGACGAGATGCGCCAGTGGCACAACGAGATGCAGGAGAAGCACCCGGAAGCCTCCATCGATTACGTGGTGAATTGCCACCAGGGGCGTGGTCGGACCACCACGGGTATGGTCGCCACCGCGATCGCCCTGGAGGGGCGAACCAAACAACTCGAGCTGTTCGGGATGTCGATTCTAGGTGAGAGCAGCAAGGATCGGGCCAACCGTATCATCGACGACGCCTTTCATCTGCAGAACTTGCGTGAGACCGTGGACGAAACCCGTCAGAAGTCTGAGACCGCACAAGCGGAGGCTCGACGTTTGGAAGCGGAGGCCAGGAAAGAGACCGATGCCAAGCGGAAGGCGGAGTTGGAATTTAAGGCCCAGGCCGAGAAGGAGCGGGCTCAGCGATATCAGGATCAGGCCCAAGAATTTACCAGGCGCTACGCCCAGACCCTGAAATACAGCGAGTACATCAACGAGTTCGGACCGAAAGCTGAAACTCCGACTTTTGAGGAGTGGATGAAGCAGAGCGAGCAGATCGAAGACCTGAATACCAAGTGGGTGGCCATCAACGCCAAGTTGGGTCTCGGGCAAGCTGAGCCCTCCGTCGTGCTGGTGTGAGCGAGGATAGCCACCGGCTCGACCTTCAGATCCGATGGGAAGAGGAAGGTGTACGGCGGGACCAGAGTAGCGATAGCGTGGTGGTGGGGGAAGCTCCGGACCAAGAAGCGCTCTCCGAATACACCGAGCTTGAAGAGGAGGATAGCTCGGAGGAAGCTCCCGATGACTTCGAGTGGGACGCCGATCGCGAGCAGGCGCTTTTAGACGCTCTCGATGAGACGGTGGAAGGTACCTCGCCCATCGTTCATCGGCATATCGAACAGTTGCTGGTGGGACTGAAGACGGAAAGCATCGAGACGGAACAAGCCCGGGAAATGCTCGATGAGATCCTGGCCTTTCTAGATGATCAGATAGCCTGGGAACAAGCCAAGGCTCCGGTAGAGCACGCCGACTTCATGCAGTCACGCGCCGATAAACTGAACGCCCTGGCGGCCTGGCAGGAAGCAGCCAGAGCTCTCCTGGAGTTTCTGGAAAACGGGGAAGCGGTGCAGCTGAAGGTGGCGGAATACGCGGCCGAGCAGGGGCGAGGTTTTTTGGAGCAGTCCCTCGATCTTCTGATGGCTTGCGAGCCGGATTAGGGCCGGTCTCAGATTCCCACGGCCCGTTCCAGTCGTTTTAGCAGAGTGCCCACCTTGCATGGTTTCTCTAAGCAGTCGAAGGCACCACTATCGAACGCCTTGACCAGTTCGGTCTCGGTGGATACCGCTACTACCACATTGACCAGGCGGGTCACCGGACCGAGCCTGGCCAGGAGTTGCAACCCCCCGGTGCTGATAAAGACCGCCGAGGCTTCCAGGGTTGGCGGGTCGGAGGTGAGTCGAGCCACCGCGCCTTCAGTATCGGGCTCCCAGCGGGCGTCGAACCCCCGCTCCACAAACAGGTTCATCACCGCTTTGCCGGTGGCTGCGTCGGGCTCCAGGATTAAGAGTTGGCACTGCTCCACCTGGGTTGAGCTAGCCGTGGACTCTGGCATCTCTCCAGCCTTGACCAGGGCTCCCGACTCGTCGATCCCCTGTAAGCACAGGTTGCACTGGCGCAAGGCCGCTTCCAGGCTTTCTTCAGGGCTGTCCATCACAGTGGTGCCCGCCACCACCTTGAAACTCAGGGACGCATCTCCCAGGGGAAAGCCCGTGGTCTCAGGCTGAGCCAGGATGGTGCCCAGTAGATGCGTTCCCGCTTCCAGGGTCTGGCCAGGCAAGGCTACGACAAACTCGTAATTGCGCCCTCGGGCTACCGCTCCCACCCCTCGCAGGCGGTCGCCCAGACGGACCCCCAACTGGCGGTTCATCTTGGTGACGACAGCCGCCCCGTGCCGTTGGAGCAGCTCCTCTTCGTTTCCGATCCGCAGCAGAGCCACCACGATGGGGCTACTCTTCCAGCGCTCCTCGGCCAGGACTTTTCGTAAACCGTCCAGCCCGCTGTAGGTATCGGAGGTATCGTCGGCCAGCACGGTGTCGCTGGAGCGAACCAGCCGGTTGACCACTCGAGTGGCAAGCTCGGGACCGGAAAACGGTTTGGGTACAAAATCGTCGGCCCCCACGGCAAAGATCCGGTTGAGATTGTCGGGGTCGGAGGAGGCACTCAAGAACAGGACCGGCAATTTCCACCAGCGGACCGAAGAACGGACCGCCCGGCAGAGTTCGATCCCGTTGAGGTACGGCATGTCGATGTCCAGCACCAGGAGATCTGGCTCGGTGCGCTCCAGGGTGTCCCAGAACTCCAAGGGGTCTGCCAGGGTGGTGATCTCGAGCTTCAGGGGAGCCAGCAGCACCCCCAGGGCGTCCAGGATCTGGGGATCATCGTCGACCGCCAGCACCTTGGGCCGGGGGCGTTCCGGTCCGGAAAGCAGCTTGCTGATGGTGGAGTCCAGAAGTTCGGGCTCGTAAGGGTGAAACAACACATTGAAGCCGGCAAATCGGGTCAGCGACTCGGGCCGGCTCCAAACCTCCTGGGGCAGGATCACCAGCACCGGGATGGTGGAGAGCTTTGCGGCCACCGAATTGAGCAGGGTTTGGCGCTCTTCGGCGGCTTCTCCGCAGAGATCCAGGACCACCAGTTCGGGGGCCCGCAAGAACCAGCTCTCTCGGGCTCGATGCCAACTGGTCACCCGCTCTACCACCGGGGGCTCCTCGCCCAGCGGGAGGGCTCCTAACTGGGACTCGATCTCGTCGTTTTCGCTGACCAGTAAGAGGCGAACCTTTCCATCGTCGGTGGGGGCTTTGAGCTGGCCCTGGGGTCCCTTGTTGAGCTCCATCTCGATGGCCTGAACCCACTGCAACAACTGGTGCCCGTCGAGGGGGGCGAGGGACTTGGTGGGGGAGACGTGAAATTCGATCTCGCGAGCCAGGACGGTGGCCTGAGGAAATCCGAAAGTCCCCAGGGCGCCTACCATCTTGTGGGCTTCTCGTTCCATCTCCCGGCGAGCATTCTCGTCCTTGTCTTCCCCTTCCAGATATTCGCTGACTTGCTGCTTGAGCCACTGCACTCTTTCCCGATTGGTGGGTCCGAATTTGTCCCAGAGGGCAGCCAGCCGAGCCCGCATCTCTTCGCCCACTCCGTTGCTGCTGGTCTCTACCTTGCGCTCAGCGGAAAGGAGTTCGCCGGCTCTTCGCACCATCTCGTCCGGGTCCACCGGTTTGATCAGGACGCAATCCACCTGGAGCTCTTGCACCAGAGATCGCATGAAGTCGCTGCTCTTCTCGCTATCCATGCAGCAGACCGTGGGGATCTTCAGGGCCCGGATCTTTTGCAAAAACATGCCGGAGTCGGGCATACTTTCGTCCAGAATAAGGAGGTCGAAGGGACCTTCCCCTTCGATCACATCGAGGGCCTCTTGCATTTCGGAGGCGGAGTGAAACTCCACCTCGGTGAGTCGACCATTGAGTCGGGCTTTATGCCGGATGTGAAGTCCGACGGTTATGGCTTTCTTCAACTTTATTTATCCTTGCCGTCCGGCTTGCCTGGGGTTGAAAATGAGGAGTTCGACGATCTGCTCTCCTTGCAAGCGGGCTCCGATCCCCCATTTGTCATAGAAAACTGAACTCTGGTCGATTCTGTAGTCATTCCCCAGTTCCCGTTTCATATCGGAAAATGGTCGACCGACCTTCAAGCCCGAGGGGGTGACCCAATCGCCGGAGGTGACTCCCACCAGGTGCAAGCGGCCCTCGATAAACCCGAGTCTTATTCCCTGATCCGGGTAGGTCCAGATATTATCTTGAGGGCCCGATTTCTGAGAGGGCCGGCCCAGAAGAGCCTGCATATCGGTGTCCGACTGCCCCAATCGTAGCTGCCCGGCTCGGGAGCCGCCTACCAACAGGTGGTCTCCCTTGATCTTGTCCACGTCATCGATCTTGACCACGTAGATCATTTCCACCAGTCCACCTCTAAAAGTGATGGCAAGGCCTGCCTCCGGAAACGCGAGCTGGCCGCTGCCTCGTTTCAGGCCTTTTCCAAAAAGCTCCTGGAAGGCTAACACCGGCGAACCGACTCCCAGGCCTTGAGCGGTTTTCCAGTCTTTGCGGGCCACCGTGATGCCGATGATTTTTTGTTCAGGATTGACCAGGAATGCCAACTGGTGCTGCTTGTAGGACCGAAAGGTGGTTCCCGGGTCGCCGCTGGTCGGTTGCTGGGAAGAGGGCGGGCCCAGGCGAGACTGGACCTGGGCGAAGGGAGAGCCGATGGTGTAGGGACCAGCCCTTTCCCCCCCGACGATCAAAGTCTGATTCTGGCCGAGAGCGACCGCGCTCAGGAAAAATAAGAGAACCCAGGCGGGAAAGAAGTTTTTCATAGCAGCTCCATTCTCGATATTTAACCTCATTCCATTTAGAAGGGATTCGTGGGCGAAGGACGATATCGGATACTGCCGAATACTTTACTTGTAAACCAAACTCTTGCGAGGACATCTTGACACCTAAAACTTTATCCAACGCCTGTGGTGGCGCCTTTTTACTGAACCAATCGAACCCCGACGACATCTTTACTCCCGACAGCCTTTCCGAAGAGCATCGCATGATTCGTGACATGGTCGCCTCTTTCATGGAAGACAAGGTCATGCCCAACGTAGAGGCGATCGAACACCAGGAAGGCGGAATCATGAAGAAGATTCTGAAAGAAGCCGCCGAGCTGGGTCTGCTGGGGGCGGAGATCCCCGAACAGTACGGCGGTATGGAGTTGGACATCCTTTCGCTGATGCTGATCGGTGAGCAGGTCGCCCGCCTGGCTTCCTTCTCGGTCAGCTTTGGGGCCCACAGCGGCATCGGCACCGCACCCGTGCTCTACTTCGCCAACGACAAGCTCAAGGAGAAGTATCTGCCCAAACTGGTCTCCGGGGAGCTGATCTCTTCCTACGCTTTGACCGAAAACCACAGTGGTTCCGACGCCCTGGCGGCCCGGACCAAAGCGGTTCTCTCGGAAGACGGGCGGCACTATATCCTGAACGGCTCGAAGATGTGGATCACCAACGGTGGTTTCGCCGATCTCTCCATGGTTTTCGCCAAGGTGGACGGAGAGAAGTTCACCTGTTTTGCGGTGGAGACAGCCTGGGACGGTTTCAGCGCGGCCGCCGAGGAGAAGAAGATGGGTCTGAAAGGCTCGTCCACCACGGCTCTCAACCTGGACAACGTGAAAGTGCCCGTGGAGAACCTGGTGGGTGAAGTCGGGAAGGGCCACAAGGTGGCGCTGAACGTACTCAATCTGGGGCGGTTTAAGTTGGGGGCCTGGTGCACCGCCGCCTCCAAGTTTGCCATGAACGATGCCATCGGGTACGCCAAGGAGCGCACCCAGTTTGGCAAACACCTGGTAGAGTTTGGTGCCATTCAGCAAAAGATCGGACAAATGGTCACCGAAACCTGGGTGGGCGACTGTATGAACTACCGCACCGCCGGCCTGATCGATAAGTCGATCAAGGCGGTGGAGGCGGGCGACACGGTCGGAAAGCTTGCTGCCATCGAGGAGTTCGTGATCGAGTGCTCCATTTTGAAGGTGAAGTGCTCGGAGCAGCTGGACTTCGTGGTGGATGAATCGGTGCAAATGCTGGGCGGCTACGGCTACAGCGCCGAGTATCCGGTGGAGAGGGCTTATCGCGACTCCCGTATCAACCGGATTTTCGAAGGAACCAACGAGATCAACCGCCTGACCATCACCGGCATGCTGCTCAAGCGCGCCATGGGTGGTCGACTGGCTCTGATGGAGCGCCTTATGGGACTGCAGCAGGAGATGTCCGAGCGCAACTTCGGCAGCATCGAAGAAGGATCGCTGGGCCGCGAGATCTATCTGGCCGACGCTTCCCGTAAAGCCACCCTGCTGGCCGCCGGATTGGCCGTGAACGTGATCGGGATGAACCGACCGGAAGAGAACCACCAGGAGCAGATGATGGCCATCGCCGACATGGTGATGGAGGTCTATGCCCAAGACAGCGCCGTCTTGCGCTGCCAGAAGCTGGTGGCCGAGCGAGGCGAGGACAAGACCGCCATCGAGCGGGATATCGTGAAGGTGTTTGTCCAGCAATCCGCCGAGCGCGTTCGAAGCCTGGCCCGCACCCTGCTAGCCGATGTGATCGCCGATAGCAAGGAACTGGAACCTAACCTCATGGCGATCGAGGCACTCCTCAATAAAACCCCGGTAGGCACCTGCGATCCCTTGCGACGCATCGCCGCTCGGGCGATCGAACTGGGGCGCTTTCCTTTCTAAGAATCCCTGGGTAAGAAGCACTCGGTTTTCGGGCCGGGTGTTTTTTTGTGCGCTTTTACATGCGCGCGGGGTGGGGTGCGGTGTGAAGTGGGCAATGTTGCTGCCTTTTGGGGCAAGGCGCGCGTGGCAGGAATCGAATTTTGGGCCGGGAAGCGTCTCTCAATGTATCAGACCAGCGACGTGAGTGTAGTTGTCCCTGTCTACGGCCCGCCTGAGTTCTTTTTGGAAGCCCTGGAAAGTGTAGTGAAAGAGCAGCCCGGAGAGATCATCGTGGTGGACGACGCCTCTCCGCGCCCTTTGCCGGATCTGAGTCGTTTCCCCGACCTGAAGCTAATCCGCCATTCCAGCAACCTGGGTCCTGGAGCGGCTCGCAACACGGGTGTGCGTGCGGCGGGCGGGACCTGGCTCTGTTTTAACGACGCCGACGACCTCTGGGTGGAAGGCCGCCTTAAGCTTCAGCTTGAGTTGGCCGAGCGCCATCAGGTGGATGTGGTGCATGGGAGACTCTCCTTTTTAGCTTCGGATGGCGGACCTGATCCTTTAGAACGTACCGACCAGGTTTCACCAGGTATGCCGACTTACTTGCTACGGCGTGAGTTGGCCCTCCGTTTTCCTTTAGACGAGAGTTCCAAGTTTTCCGAGGACCTGGAGTTCTATGCACAGCTTAAGGACCATGGTGTGCCCATCCACTCTCATCCCGAAGCAGTCCACTGCTATCGACGCCACTCCACCAGTCTCACTGCGGGACGGCCGCTTGACGACATCAAGGCCGATATTTTTCGCACCCTTTCGAGATCGCTCTCCCGACGACGTGCTTTAGCCCAGGGAGAATCTAAATGAGATTGCAGCCTAGAGATCGAGATATTGTTTGGGAGTCGATCGAGGGAGAGGTACTGCTGCTTGACCTCTTCCACGGAGTTTATTACAGCGTGCGCTTCGGTACCGCCCAGTTGGTGAGCGACCTGCTCCACGGTCATAGACCTGGCGAGGTGGCCGAGCGGTGGCTGGAGAAAGTCGGGCCTACTTCTGGCCTTCAAGAGAAGATCCAGAGCTTGTCGGCTTATCTCGTCGAGCATGGTCTTGCCGTTTCGGGTCGGCCCGAACCCTCCGAGCCGGCAGCCTTCCTCGAGCTTGAGTCCCACGAACTCCCCGATATCGAGCGCTTCGAAGACATGAAAGAGATCTTCGAGATGGATCCGATTCATGAAGGAGACCTCGAGCGCGGATGGCCAGTCCACAACTAGAGCTTTACCACTGCGCGACGGCTCCGCCGGCACAGGCTCTGCAAATGTGGAACGAATTGCTGGATGGAATTCCGGTGGAGGATTTTGACTATCCCGCCCAGCGTCTTTTGCCCGCCGTGTGGTCTAATCTCAAGAAGGCCGGCCAGGAGTTTCCGCAAGAGCCCCGCTTGCGCGGCGTTTACCGCCTCACCTGGATCAAGAACTCCCTGCTTCAAAGAGCCTGTCTTGAGACCTTAGATCTCTTCGAGGCTCAACAACTTCCGGTGATAGTCCTCAAAGGTCAGGCTTTCAATACTTTGCTCTATCAAGAGCAAGGTGTACGCAGCGCCAACGACTTCGATCTCCTGGTACCTTTTCAACGAGCGCCTCAAGCCTTGGCACTGCTGGCCGAAGCTGGTTGGCAGCCCGCCGGTGGGAAATGGCCTGACCCTTGCCTGAGACTGGAAAATGCTGTGGCTCTGAAAAAAGGCCGGGCTGAACTCGATCTTCATTGGTATTTGCTGCGGGAAGCGCGAGAGGAAACCTTTGATGCTCCCTTGTGGCAAGAAGCGGTGCCCTTCCCTTTTGCCGGTCGAGAGGCTTTGACTTTGTGCCCCACCCACCATCTTCTTCACCTCTTGGTCAGTGCCAATCGCGAGCCTGAGAGTCTGGGGCGCTACCTTTTGGACCTTCGTTTACTCACCCAGGAGTATGCGGGCGCACTCGACCAGCGAGCCGTCCTTCGCTTGATGGAAGAGCGGCACTTGCTCAGCCGCTTGAATGGCTTGCCTCTGGCCGAGTGTGGACTGACGGAACTCACGACCACGACGGCCCCAGCTCTACTGGATCGGGCCTGGAGCCACGCCACGCGCTATGTTTCAGGCGGTTCCCATGAATGGCACTATTTGATTTTCCCTTTCCTTGATTTTTGGCTTCACTATCGAACGGGCCAAGAACCGAAATGGAATTTTTGGACCTATATAGTACGGCGTTTGGAGGTGTCGGACGCCAGAGAATTTTTTGTCCGAACCTATCGCAAACTTCTACGGATGGTGAAACACGCTTGGCGCTGAAGGACCCTCATGATTTCTTAGAGCAAGTCTGGCCGCTCTGCGCCGGGCGGGCCGGCTTTTCCACGCCGGTGGGTTCCCACGCTTTGCTTTTGGATTGCCCCGATGATTCGTGGATGGAAGCTCTGTCTCGTGGCTTTTGGAAGATCTCGCAGGAGTTGGAGGGGGATAGTCCCTTTCACATTCGCGTGATCGGCCGGAGTGACCTTGAACGCTTGCCACCATTCCCTCTCACTCTGGCGCAGGAATCGGTTCGGGGCCGCATCGAGCCTTGGTGTACCGACGATTTTCTGGCCGTGGGCACTCTCGGGGGGCTTTTTTTGGCCGACCGACCCCGGGGTAGAGCCGTTCTCTACTACGCAGCGCCGTCTTCTATCCCGATCTGGGACCTCTGTGCACCGCTACGAACGGCACTCGGCTTTTTGCTGCCCGCCCAGGGCTATCATCTGCTGCACGGGGCGGCGGTGAGCTTTCAAGGCTCGGCCTGTCTCTTGGTGGGCAAAGGAGGCTCGGGCAAGAGTTCTTCGGCGCTTTCAGCTTTAAATCCGGGAAGCTCCTTGGAATTCGTGAGCGAAGACTATACGCTGGTGGAGTCGGAATCTCTCACTGTTCATCCTCTCTATCGCTCTTTCAAGGTCGGCTCCGCGGGCTTTACTCGCATGCCTTATTTGGAGAGATTCGAGAAGTTGGGAGAGCAGGACCAAAAGATCTGTTCGCTGTTGGACGGTTCGTTGTCCCCGAAGCCTGCCCGTTTGAAAGCGGTGCTCTGGCCCGATCTCCATGAGCCAACTCTTTTGGGGCCGATCCCTCGGGCAACCGCTTTGCTGAAGCTTGCTCCCAGCACCCTCTTTCAAAACCCCAACGCCCGACGAGAGGATTTTCAGGCTCTGGCCGCGCTGTGCCGCCGCTTGGACTCCTATTGCCTGGGTTTGGGCCGGCAGCCCTCTTTCGAAGTCGTGGAAAAGAGCCTGCAAGGCTTATTGGGGGAGTTCGCTTCCCTATGACAGTGAGCGTGATCATTCCGGCACACAACGCCGAAGCCTTTCTGGGCCAAGCCCTGGAGAGTGTTTTGGCCCAGACCCATCCAGCCCACGAGATCGTCGTCTTCAATGACGGCTCCACCGATCGAACAGCCGAGATCTTGAGAGAATTTGAGGGAAAGATCTTAGTCCTGGGAGGAGAGGGCCCGGCTCGAGGAGCCGCCCATGCCAGGAATCGTGCCGTGGAAGTGGCTCAAGGAGAGTTTTTGGCTTTTCTCGATGCCGACGATCTTTGGCTCCCCGAGAAGTTGCAGCGTCAACTCGAAGCCCACGCTCGACAAACTGAAGACTGCGCCGTCTTTGGTATGGTCCAAGAGTTCAATAGCGAGGGTCCCTTGGGAGAGTATCGGACTTGTGCTCTTTCTTCGGTCTGCCTGGTCTGGCGAGAGCTCGCCCGAAGAGCAGGGCCCTTTGATGAGAGCTTGACCTTGGGTGATTTCGCGGACTGGATCGCTCGGATTCAGGAGCTTCCAGCTCGCCTGCTTTACCTGGAGCAGCCTTTGGCCAGGCGACGCTATCACCAGAACAACTTAGGAAAACGCGAGGTCGGTCAGCGCCAAGACTACTTGGAAGTGGTGAGACGTAGGCTGGCCCGACGTCGTCAGGGAACTCAACAGTAGAGCGTACCGTCGATATCGCTCGCCACCCACAACAAGACCGCCGCCCTGGCGCTGATTTCAGACTTTGTTCAGAGAAGCTGTTTAAGATAATGAGCGTGAAGATTCAAGCTCCCAAATACTCCCAGAGTTCTACTCTGCGAAAACCCGAGGCCCGGCGGGACGACCGATCCGAGCAGGCGGTTGACCGAGTGGAGCTTCGGGCTGGAGGGGTGCAGAAGGGCTCTCGCTGGGTGGGCCGGGTGGGCAAATTTATTTCAAAGGTTCCCAAGTTTCTGGCTCACACCGCCAAGTTTATCGGAGTGACCCTGCTGGGTGGTTTGACCGCTGCGGTTCAGTTGGCGGCTGGCTCCATCGGACTGGTGGGTATGGCCGGGCTGGGCCTTGCTGGGGCGCTGGAAGTGCGAGACGGCGTCAAAGAAAAGGATCCTCTCAAGATGCTCTCGGGGACCGGGGAGATCGTCAGGGGGGCTTACACCGGAGCTCTCTCCACCGGCTATCTGTTGGATCTCGGGCAGCACGCCGGAATGGCCGTAGCCACCTCCGCCCTGGGGGGGCTTCAAGGGAGTATCTACCTGTCCAGCGGGGCTATGAAATTTGTGAAAGGGCGCGCCGAGGGAGATAACCAGCGCCGGACCGAAGGAGCCCTGGAAGTGGGAATGGGGGTAGCCAGTCTGGGAATGCTCGCGGCCCCCCTCACCCCGGTGGCCCTCGGAGTCTTCGGTGCTCTCTGTGCAGCCCGATTCGTGGTGGTCAACAAAGACCGGATCAAAGAGGGCGTGCAAAACGCGCGTCAGGTCTTGAATGAATACCGAAGAAAGATGGCCGACGAGCTGATCAGCGACCGCTGATGCTGCTGGGGAAGTAGCCGGCATGGGTCACCAGCGGGCCTACTTGAAAGCACTCCAGTTGTGGATTGGCCTTGTTTCGGAAAGGTATGAGGTATTGATTGCGTTCGGCTAAAGATTTGGTGTGCATCATTATGAGCATGTCGATATCTGCGGATGCGTCATCGAGAATAGTCAACATTTTTTTGAGACCCCTCCGAGAAATGATGTAGCCGTCAGTTCCCCAGCCAATTTTGACGCGCCCGCAGTAATCACCCTGAACTCGGTTATTTAGAAACACCAGGTCGAACTCCACCGGCAGTTCCAGTTTCGGTGAGCCATGGATCACTCCGTCATCCTCAAAGATGGCCAGAAACTCCCATCCCTGGGCCAGTGCGTGTTGGTAAAGCTTTCTGGTTGTGAGCAAAAGTCCGATCGCGCCTGCCGAAAAATCGCGGCCCTCCACGTGTTCTTTGAGCCAGTCGGGAGGGGCTTGAAGGGTAGAACCGTCCACTGCAGGCCACAATTCTACCGGCCAACCAGATTTTCTGGCCCAGTGCTGAAAGAGTCTCCTGCGGGATTGGTACCTCACGTCATCAAGCAAACTGATGCAGTAAATTCCGGTATTTATTCCCGCATTTCTTGCCAGGTCGACGGTGTGCCAGCGGGTGGGGTCGGAAGTCCACCAGCGAAACCACCGCCGGATCCAGGTGTTGATGAGCGCTCTGGCCTGATTTAAAGGAATGCGAACTTGGAGAACAACTCGACGCAGAGGGGTCTTAATTGCGGGTGGAAGCCTCTCGACGAACACGCACTGCCCTTTATAACTGAGTCGATGGATCGACGGTGGATGACGGACTCTGGGTTCGGTTGCGGAATTTCCTCTTGAGTAGGTCTTCGTCGTCCCACCAGTTCAGGGGTATGAGAACGTCTTCGTAATAAAAATCCCACTGGCCGGAGCCGATGAGCGACTGGGTGTATTTCTCCACCAGGTCCACATCGTTCTGGGCAAACTCTGAGCCGGTCCGGTCATCGTCGTCAAAGCGCGGCTGGTCGTCCGAAAAGAAGCGTTCTCCCGGCGGGGTTTGAGGCCCGGGGGGCGTTTCGGGGGTTACCGGAGTCGGGGGAGGGGTGGGGTCGATGGGAGGTGTAGGAGCGGGAGGGTTGCCCTGGTTCACGGTAACCTCCACCGAGGTAACGCTGTTTACCGGGTCAGGGGAGGACGACAGGTTGCTGGAGCTACTATAAAGGGAGAGGTTCTGGGCCTCGATGACGATGGGACTTCCGGGGGTGCCGACCGTCCCGTTGGCCCCCAACCCCAGATTAAAGGTGCTGACTCTCCCACCGTTTTGAATTACGTTGCCCTGAGCCACCAACACCAGGTTGTCACCCGCTGTGACGTCATTGTTCAAGATGATGTTGGGAGGCACCGCCAGTTGGGCGGGAATTTGGAGTTGGGTGCCCGCTACCAGGGCTACATCGTAGGCCTCTATATCAGTAGAGACAGTGAGATCACTGAGATCTGAACGGACTCGAAACTCGTCGTCGGCGGTTCCGGCATCGGAGACTTTGGCGTTGTTCACGATCGTGAGAGGATCGGAACCGATGTTTTGGATGTAGAGGCTGTGCCCCGCGGCTGGAGAGAGGGTGGAGGCAAGGATCTGCAGGTCGTTGTCGATGGCCCCGATGTCGTTATCGGCTTCCAGCAGGACCCCGGGGGCTTCGAGCAGGCCGTTGGGGCGCTGGATGATGTCATCGGAGGAGTTCAAAAAGATCTCGGTGTTGCCCCGAAGCCGGGTCGCCACGCTGATATCTCCGTTGTTTTCCAGGTGAAAGGTATCGGCCCGATTGCCGCTGATGCTCTTGTTTCGAAACGACAGGCTTCCGGTAAGGGTTACCTCCTGCTCGGCTCCGCCGTTGGTGGAGAGGAAGTAGTCCGTGCCGGAGGTGCTTCCGATCGCGAGGTTCTTGACACGGTCGATCTCGACGGGAGTGGCCTCGCTGCCGAAGTCGCTCGACAAACTCAAGCCGAGGTTGTCGGCGGAGATGTCGACGCTGTTATTTAGCGAGGCAGCGTTGATAAGGAGAGTCTTGTCTGTGCCGGTGAGGTCAAAGCCGAGGGAATTCACGTCGCCGGTGGCGTCGATGGAAACGTTGCCTCCGGACTCAACCCCGCCCGGAATGGCCAGTCCCCCGGTGACACCGACCACGATGTCGCCCTGTTGGGTTGTGACCGGAATGGAAGACGGGGGCGTCAAGTTGTCGATATCGTTTGTGGTCAGTGATTCATCAGCACCTTCCAGGGTGACGGTTGTTCCGGAATCCGGGGTCAGGGCCAGGAAGATGTTGGAGTTGGAGCCACTGGCGTTGACCTGCAGACTGTCGGACTGCACGGAGAGCGGTGCGCTCTGGCTACCAATGTCTTCGTCGGCGAAGAGGGCCAGAAAGGTGTTGCCGCCGCTAGCGATGATGTTGGGGCTCGCGCCACCACTGAGCAATGAGGAGTCGCTCGCGTTGAGGACCACGAACTGGTCGTTCTGGAGAGAAAGACCGTTGATGGCAAGGTCGGCCAGGGAGGTGAGGCGGGTGACGGTATCTGACGCGATCGCTGTACCATCCATTTGGAGACCGCTGGAGTTGTGAGTCAGCATGTCTCGACTCAACTCTTTATTGTTCAGTACCACGTCTCCACCGTTGAAGGTGAAGTCGATAAACTGGAGGGTTCTCGAATCCTCCTCGGAGCGGATGCCAATGGGTGCGTTTGGCCCTTCAGCTTTCACCGTGAGGTTCGGAGTCAAGACGTCGATGAGCTTGCTGGTCGTGCCAACACCCTGAAAGCCTTCGAGAGTGATACCCCCGTTGGGGGCGTGGACTTCAAGGACCTCGTCACTGGGATCAGGATCTGCTTCTATGGTCCCTAGAGTAGAAATCTTGACATCCCCGTCTATAGAAGAAGCGGCGGCACTAGGGGTGGGCGTGATTGTTGGCGTCAGGATAATCCCTTCGGCCTCCGGGGCGATATCATTCACCACCACGCTGTTCTGACCGTACGCGGACAACTTCGTCTTGCCCGAAGTGGTGTCGATCGCTGCGGTGACGGACCCATTTACTGAATTAAGAATGATCCGGGGAGACTTCAGCCCGAATTCGCTATCGGCATCACCGATGATATCACCATTCGATTCTGCCAGGACCGAGATCTCGGTTCCGGCCATGATATCGGCGTTGGTGATGTCGACGGAACCTGCTTGGGAGGTGAGGCTTACGGACTGCCCGGCATCGGCACGAACCACGGTCAGATTTCCACCCGCTTCGGCTTTAATATCTGTGCCGGCGACCCAGCGTGATTCGTTACCCTCGGTAATGGCTTGAGTGACAGAGCCGCCGGCGTCTAAGAGAATATCCTTCGCCCGCATTTCGGTGTCGGTGATCGTAATGTTACCGGTGGCATCCATATCAATGTGTGAGAAGTAGGTGGGATTGTCTTGCGTCCCGGAAAAATCGGAGATAAAAGTGCTGCCTTCGACCAGGATATTGCCGCCGGTCGAATTTATGGCCAGCGTAGCGGCGGCTTCAGCCGCACCGCTGTCGTCGTACTCTTCCTCGAAACGGATCGTAGTGCCGGTAATCGACACATCACCACCGGCGGTCAGGTGGACGTGCCCGCCGTCTTCTGAGCCAGCCTGGTTTTGAGTATCGATGGTGGCTCCGGTAATGGTGATTTTCCCCCCGGCGTCCGCCTCAAAGCCCCGATCGGCAACGATGGTGCCCGACCCGATGAGGATGTCGTCGGTGGCCTTGAGCGTGAGGGCACCGCCGATATCGATGTCGTGGTTTCCCAGGTTGATGTAGGTGCCGTTATTCCCGTCTTCCACAAGAGTTGCATCTAAAGTGAGGCTACCCGAGCCGGTGGAAACGATATCGGTTTCCAACTCGATGAACCCACTAGATTTTAGATCGTATAAGGTGCCACTATTGATGAGAACTAAGATGTCATCAACCTCAACATAGGTGATACCCGACTCGCTCCCCGCCGTCTCTACGATTCTCGTATTGCCCGGATCCAACAAAAACGTCCCACCCCGTCCGTCGACCCGGGTGAAATCAAGCTCCCCTTCCAGCTTCACCTGGTTTCCACTGACCTCGATGAAGCCGGCGTCCCCGGACTCCCCTCCCCGGGCGGCAATGGTGGCTCCTTCTTGAAAGGTGGTCAGTCCGGGCGGCCCGCCTTCCATGTTCGATAGCACCCGCACCTCTCCGGCCGAGCTGTTTACTCCCACCCCGGAGGCCGAGGTCAGGGAACCGCCGGTCAGCAGGGTGTAGTCCGCCGAATCCAGCAGCACGTTACCCGCGTTTGCATGGTCTCGCCCGTCCGCCGAAACGGTGCCGGCCTGGACTAAAGTACCGGAGGAGCTGACCAGCCGGTAGGAGCCGTCCGGCATCTGGGTGAGCTGATCGGCTCGGCGGGTGGAGGGCACTCCCAGGGTCTGGGCGATGGTTTCCGACAGCATGCCCGGGGCCAGCAGCACCGTGCCGTCGGAGACCTCGCCGCTCAAGGAGAAATGCACCAGGTCCCGGCCGTCCAGATTCAGGGTGGCTTGCTCTCCCGAGGCCAGCACCACGTTGCCGGTGCGCGCCACGATGGTACCCTCGTTGATCACGGTGGGCGCCACCAGGACCGCGTAGCCGGCGTCGGTGATGGTGATCTGTCCCTGGTTCACCACGGCGGCCAGAGCTTGGTTCTGGTCTTGAAAAAAGTTGTAGTTACCGGCCAGAAAATCCTGATCGGTGATGTTCAGGCTGGAGGCCACCAGCCCCCCCACGTTGACCACGGAGGTGGGTCCGAAGAGGATGCCGTTGGGGTTGATCAAGAACACGTTGCCGTTGGCGGTGAGCTGCCCCTGGATCAGCGACGGGTCCACCCCTGTGACCCGGTTGAGGATCACCGAAAGCTGGCTCGGCTGCAAGAATTGCACCGACTCCCCCAGCCCCACGGAAAAGCTCTGCCAATCCACGATGGCCCGGTCGGTGAGTTGCTGGATCACGGCGTGGGTCCCGCCTGCGATGTTGACCTCGCCGTGTCTCACGCTGTGCCCGGACGGGTTGGCCGCAGCCGAACCGGCTAGCCCCACGGACAGACCTATCGAAAGTAAGCCCCCTAGAAATCGTGTCCTCATCTTTTGGAAACGCCGAGTTTTCATTGTTTTCCCCTCACTTCTTTTACACTCTGCCCACGTAGTCTTCAGGCGGGACTCTTGGCTCTCACCAGGACTTCCTGGACGATAGGTTTGATCATTCGTTCTTTCAAAGTTTTGGAAGGCGCTACCATGTTTCGACCGCCTCGTTTGGCCACGTAAAGCGCGTCGTCGGCGGCTTTGGCCAGGTCCTTTTTGGTCAGGGCGTCGGTGGGGAAGCAGGCCAGTCCGATGGACGAAGTGACCTGAACCTGGTGGCCCCCAAATCGAAGCTGGAAGGCTTCCCGAACCCGCTCACACATGCGCAGGGCCTCCTCCTTGGAAGCTTTGAGCAAGAGGGCGAATTCGTCTCCGCCGTAGCGGGCCACGATGTCCTGAGAGCGCACCTTGTCTTTCAAAAGCGAGGCGATGTCCTTCAGGAGCGCGTCGCCCGCGGGGTGGCCCAGGGTGTCGTTGTAGGTCTTGAAGTTGTCGCAGTCCACCATGCAGAGCACCAGTTGCTGCTTGTTCTGGGCGGCTTTTTCCATCTCCTGACCCAGTTTTTCCTGAAAGAGCCGGTGGGTGTACAGCCCGGTCAGACCGTCGGTCAGGGCCTGCTGCTGGGTCTGCTCGTAGAGCCGGGCATTCTTCAGGGCCATCGCGGTCTGATAAGAAACCGTCTCGATGAGGTTTCCGTGGTCGTCGGTCAGGGCGTTGGGCTCGGCGGCCCCCACGTAGAGCACCCCCAGGAGCTCTTGCTCGCTTTCCCCTTTGGACTCATCTTCGCTGGCGCTGGACAACAGGGGAGCCACCACCACCGACTGTTCGGCGCTACCCAGCAGGCCACGGTGCTCGGCGTGCGAGGTGTTTCGGACCAGTTGGGTCTGCCGGGTGGAGATGGCCTGACCCAGTAAGCCCTCGTCATCTCGGGGGGCCAGTTTGTCCACGTAGCCGTCGTAGGGGGTGTCGGAGAATTCGGCCTTCAGGGCGTGGCCGTCCGAGGTGGGCGATTTGTCGTGGGTGAAGAGGATCACGCTCTGGGCCGGCGTCATCTTTTTCAGAGCTTCGGCAACCACTTTGATGGTGGTGCTGGTGTTGAGGGTGGCACCCATCTTTTGACCCATCACCTGAAGCTCGGCCAGTTGAGCGTTCTTGGCTTCCACGTACTGGCGAATATTTTTTTCTTTGTGCAGTCGCTGTTCGTTGTCTTCGAACAGCATGGCGGTTTTGATCGAGGGGGCCGCCAGAGCGGCGATCATCTTCAGGTGCTTCTTGTGTTCTTCATTGTGGGTCCGAGGGTTGAGGGAGCCCACGTAGATCACTCCGATGCTTTCCTTGCTGACTAGCAAGGGTACGCATAGAGCGGAGCGCTCGTCCTTGAAAATCCGGCCTTCCTGGGAAGAGCCGATGTCCGGCTTCAATTGGGCCTTGCGATTATTAAAGACCTGCTTGATCAGCGCCTCCTCCAGTTGCAGGAGGTGAGACATATTGAGCACCTGCTCGACCTGGGAATCGGTGTCCTTGTAGACCGCTTCCAGGGTGTCGTTTTTCTGTAGAAAGATCACGCAGGAGCGGTAGGGGATGCGCAGAGTCTTGACCATGTAGGCGACCACACTGAGGGTATCTTCCACTTTGGTAGAAGCCCCCAGGCCATCGGCCATGGTGTAAACGCTTCGCAGTTCTCCTACCGCCTGGTCCTTTTCTTCCTTGACCGTGGAGAGCTGGTCGTCCAGCATCCTTTTCTGGGCCCTGGCCTGGTTGAGAGAAACTTCGATCTGCCGTTGATCGCCAACCACGATCTCGTCGATGTAGTACTGGGCCGTGTTGCGAAAGGCCAGACCGACCAGCGCCACCGCTACCACTGCCAGGACGCTGTGCTGGACTTCCTCCTGTTGCACCAGGCCGGAGCCCGCGATCCCCACTAGCGGTGCCAAAGCCAGGATCGCTTTGCCGGAGAGCGGGGTCTGCTCCCACAGGTTGACGGTTTCGCTCTCCTCGCATGAACTCATGAGAGGGCCCACCACGAAGGCATCCAGGGCAAGCCATAGGCCGTATCCGGCCCCGGCACCCACCAGGATGCCCAGGCCCGCCCGGATGGCTCCCAGCATAATGGCTCCGACCAGGGCCACTCTCAGGATATTAAATCCCAACCCAGCCAGGCGGGTATTCATGGAGTAAGCGTGATGCTCCGAATTGGGCGCGATGAAGCGCCCCAAGGAGCAGAGGCCGGCGGCGCAGACTCCCAGCCCCAGGGAAAGCAGCAACTTCTGGGTGCCTTCACCCGGCACGCTGTCGCTGAACAGTACCAGGAAATAGAGGGCCGAGGCCAGGGAGTAGTAACCGATGGCCGAAAGCGAATAAGAGAGACCCTCTAGGAGCAGTCCCGCCACGATGGCACAGATGAGAGCGGGGCCCCAGATAACTTTGGGTAAGACAAGGACGGCCGACACGGCCGTGACGGCCAATCCGATGACGGCCAAAAGGCCGGGTATGAACTTATTCGTAGCAGCTTTATCGCTCGACATCAAAGGCGTCCCAAACGTAGAAAACTTCGGTGGACGAGCGAGTCTACCTTTCTTTTTTTTACCCCGCCGCGTTTCGGCGGGTGGTCTCTTCCTGGTAGCGGATCACCCCTCCGTCGAAGCGAAACCAGGCTTTGGCAACGGTGGAGTAGTTTCGCTGCTCGGGATCTACGGTCTTCTTGATGATGGCAAGCTTGGAACGGGTGGTTCTGAGGGTCAGTTCCACCGAACCGGCGCGGCCTTGCTCGGTCTTGCGAACGCCCAGGGCACGCAGGTCGCCGCGCTTGCTGAAGCGGGCTGCTCCGCTGACCACGACGTTTTCGTTTTCGGGCAAAGAGAGCGCTTGCAGACGTACCCGGTCGGACTGGCGAGAGCGATCGTGCTCGGTGTCTCGATACTCCAGCATCAGGTGAGCAAACCGCTCCACCTCCTGTCTTAAATTCAAAGCTTGCTCGATTCGCTCCATCGTTTCCATAATCATGACCCTCTCGTTGAATGCTATGGGTCGATGGTATCGGGAAGCGATAGAGGCAGAATAACTTCCGGCCGAAAAGATGTTACAAAGTTGTTAAGGTCTTTCGATGAGCCCTTCCAAACCGTTATAGGCCGGAAAGTTGGGGGGCAACCCGAGATCTGCGTGGTTGGCTCCCGAGCAGTGGAAGTAATAGACCTCCCATTGGCTACCGTCCGGCTGCTCGGTGCGGTAGCTCTCGCTGTAAGTGTCTCGACCGGCGGCGGGGCATTGGGGCATGGTCTTTAAGTAGTTGGGAGTGATCTTGGAGATGTCTTGAGGATAGCGACCGGAGTAGTCGGTGGAGTACATCTCCAGGGCGGTCCCTATATTCTTCTGGTTGGACTTGCAGGCAGTGAGTTGGCCCTGGCCACGAGCGCGCACGAAGTTTGGTACCATGATGGCGGCTGCCACCCCGACCAGACCGGCGTTGGAGATTCCTCGGGCTCGATACCGCAACCCCTGCGGTTGGACCACCAGGCAGGAGGCACCTTCCAGGTCGGGGATCTGGGCTCGGAGCTTCTCCAGCACGGCCAGCCCGGCCCTGGCTTCGGGGTCGTCGCTCTCTTTGAGAATCTTCAGCAGTTCCTGATAAGCCGGTTCGAGGTTCGTGTAATCGAAGTAAACGATCCCGTCTTTGCCCCAGGACATCAACTCTTTGACCACTTCCCTCTGGGCCAGGCTACCGGAGGCGGTGTCCAACAGTTTCGAGCCTTCCGGGCCGTAGGAGGCGATAGCCATAGGAGTCTCCTGGTTGCTCAGCTTGAAAGTGAGTCCGGGCAGAAACATGAGTGACGGAGGAGAGTAGGACTGCTCTTCGCCTTTTTTGGGAGGCTCTCCGCCGATTTGAAGGAGTTTGTTGATAAAGGCGTGGCCGGTATCGGCATCGGTCAGGCTAGCCACCACCACGGTGGACGGAGTCTTTTCTTCAACGACCGACTCTTCTTCAGCGAAGGTCGCACCACCGTCTTCCAGGCCTGTGATGGAGTTGTAGGAAGGATAGTTTTCGGCGGTCTCCGGGTGGTTTTTCCCCTGACAGCAAAAGTAGTAGTAGTCCGGGAAGCCTTCTTCGTTCCCGGACGCTTCAGGTCCGGTCTGGAGACTGGCGGAGTAAATGTCCCGACCTGCGGTGGGACACTCGGGGATGGTTTTCAGGTAGTTGGGGGTGAGCAGGGCCGTCGTGCTCGGGTAGCGGCCAGACCAATCGGTGGCGTACATCTCCATCGCCACCCCGATGTTCTTCAGGTTGGACTTACAGGCGGTGAGCTGACCCTGATCTCGGGCCTTAGAAAAGTTTGTCGACAAGCTGGATACCAGGGTCTCGGGGGCGTTGCCCGCGACTGTCAGATCACCCCGAAAGGCCGCCCAGGGATCGCCCTGGGACATCAGGCCCATCCCCACCAGGCCGGCCTGCCCCCGCATTTCCGGTGAGAGCTGGGCCAGCTTCAAGACGGTGTTGATGCTCCACTTGAGGTCAAAGCTATTGAGGTTCGTGGCATCTCCGGAAATGGCTTGAAGCGAGGTGGAACTCAGGGTGCCTGGAATCAGAAGCTGTTTGGCGAATTCGGTCTCTCCGCTCACCTTGGTGAAGCCGTCCACCTGAGCCCCGGCGAAGTCGGTGGAGGCGATCACGTATTCCAGGGCGGCCAGGTCGGTGAAGGTTTTTTCATCGGTGCCTTCTGCACCGCTGGCTTTCACCTGCTCCACCAGCTTGTTTACCGGCACAAATACAAAGGCTCCCGACGATGGGTTCTCCAGCCGCTCTACCCCCTCTTTAAAGGCCGGGAGAGTATCGAGGGTTTGCCCGCTTCCTTTCACATTGGCCAGAAGTTTCTTGGCGTTTTCCTGGGTGTCTGCGATATACAGCCACTGGGGATCGTGGCCTATCAAGGGTGGGTTCTCTCCCACGGAGACGAAGGTGACTCCGTCGAGGTCGTGTGTTTGTAAAGGCTCGCCATAGCTTTCGGCTTGCTTCGTCCACCATTCGTCGAACTTCGCCCCGTCCTGGAGTCCCACTGCCGCCATGATTCCTGACTCGTTGGCCGCATCCGGGACGACAGCCAGAAACCCTCGGCCATCGTACATCTGGAGCCAGGCTTCCAGACTCATACCCAGCTCCTGCTCAAAGCCGACGAGATCGGTCTGGGCCGTTTCCGGGAGGTCTTTTTGAATCTCCTTGAAGTCCTTGACCCAGCCCACGTAGTCGAGCTGACCGTTCAGGTCCCAGCCCCAGGCAAACTGAGAGTCCGCAGGCATCATGGCGGCTAGCTCCAGGGCGGAACCACCGCTTTTCCCCGGCCCCTTCTTTTGCATGAAAAAGTAGGCAGCGACGACCGCCAAGATCACTAGAACGACCCCGATTATGGCCGCGGCGGCGCCTCTTTTGGTGTGGTTTAGACTTCTCATAAGACCCTCCCGGATTAGGAGTGAAGCTTTAGGAGTTGAGCGGTAAACACCTTCCCAGGGACTCCTTGTAGAGTTGTCCACGGGACACATAACCGGCCACGTTTCTTGCAATGGCGGCCAATTCACGCTCCTGCAATGCTCTTATCTTGCGGGCCGGAACTCCCATATAGAGGTGACCCTTTTCCAGGTGCTTGTTCTCCGCCACCAGCGCCCCGGCCCCCACCAGGCAGCCGTCCGGCACGACCGCTCCGTTTAAAATGGTGGCCCCGATCCCGATCAGGCAACCCTCTCCGATGGTGCAACCGTGCAGCACGGCCCGATGACCGATCACGCTCCCTGCTCCCACCCGACACGGGTAGCCGGGATCCACGTGGATGATCACCCCGTCCTGAATGTTGGACCGAGTTCCTATTTCGATGACCTCGTTGTCAGCTCGCAAGACGGCTTGAAACCAGACGGAAGCATCTTCTGCCAGGCTGACCCTTCCGATCAGATCAGCCGAGGAAGCCACGAAACACGAAGGGTGTATGGCGGGTTCATGATTTTCAAGACGATAGATCATCGTTAATTCTCCTGCAGGTGAGGTCGCATTGCGATAGAACGAGGTTTTTGTGAAAAAGATTCTGACTCTAATTCTAATTTCATTCATTGTCGCAGGGGTGGGCTGCCAGGGTTCTCCCAGTGCCGGGGCAGGCCCCGTCAAGACCTACCAGATGTTGGATGGCAGTATCGCTTTCGCCACTCCTACTTCCCCCTGGGAAGAGAAGGTTCAGACCCTGGGTGAGGACGTCGGGGAGTTGGGGGATCCGATCCCGGCCGAAACGGTTCTCGGAATCACCTTTAGGCGGCCCGGCAAAGACGGATTGATCGCAGTGGGAGTACTGGGGCAGCAGCAGAACGAGAAGGGCGAGTTCGTCGAACTCGAAAACGATCAGGAGATGCTCAATCAGATTGCCCTCTCGGTAGAGAAGCGCGAAGGTAAGCGCACCAAAGAAGAGTACATCAAGGTCCTGGGCGTCAACGCTTTTCGCATGGTCTTTGAAGTCGGGGAAGGGGAGCGGTTGCAGAAGGGTGAGCAAGTTCACTTCACCAAAGACGGCAAGCACTACAGCCTGTCGATCTTGCTCCCGGCTCAGGATTATGACGCCGAGATCGGCCAGTTCCGCAATCTGGTTTCAAGCTTCAATATCGTGTCCGATGGCAAGGCCGACCCGGAAGAGTCTTAACGCGCTGGTACAGTTCTCTACTCAAATGAAAAAAGGCTCCGAATATCGGGGCCTTTTTCGTGGGGTATGGAAAGATGTTACGACGCGGTCTCGACGGCACGTTTTTCAACGTACGCGACTGCTTCTTTCATATTGGTAATCTTTTCCGTGTCCTCGTCCGGGATCTCGATCTCGAACTCGGTTTCGAAAGCCATCACCATCTCCACATTGTCCAGAGAGTCGGCTCCCAAGTCCTCAACGAAGTGAGCAGTGGGGGTCACTTGCTCTTCCTCTACGTTGAGCTGTTCGACGATGATCTTCTTTATGCGTTCTTCAATGTCAGACATAATTTCCTCCGAGGGCTCACAGCATTCCACCGTCAACGTTCAAAACCTGCCCTGTAATGTAATCGCTTTCGGGGTGAGCCAAGAAGCCCACCGCCCTGGCGATGTCTTTCGGTAGCCCCATTCGACCCAGCGGAACCTGACCGAGGATGCCTTCCTTGACTTTGTCTGGAAGGGAGTCGGTCATGTCCGTCTCGATGTAGCCGGGGGCTACCGCGTTCACGGTGATGTTTCTGGCTCCTAATTCCCTGGCCAGCGATCTTGTAAACCCGATCAGCCCGGCTTTACTGGCGGCGTAATTCGATTGGCCGGCGTTGCCCCGGATCCCGATCACCGAAGTGATGTTGATGATGCGTCCGTAGCGGGCTTTTAGCATGCTCTTGGAGACGGTTCGGGTCAATAGAAAAGCCGCCCGCAGGTTGAGATTAAGAACCTCGTCCCAGTGCTCGTCTTTCATGCGCAGCAGCACGTTGTCCCGGGTCATCCCGGCGTTGTTGACAAGAATAGACGGGCCGGTAGCAGCGAAGTCGGCGGCGACCTTTTCGGCCTGCTGAGGATCGGACAGGTCTGCTGCCCAGGCGGTGGCCTGGTGACCGGCCTGCTGGATCTCCTGGACCGCCGAGTCCAGTTGCTCCTGGGAGCGAGCTACCAGGTAGACGTGGGCTCCCTGTTCGGCCAGATGCTGGGCGATGGCTCGGCCGATACCCCGACCGGCCCCGGTTACCAGGGCGTTTTGCCCTTCAAGAATGTTTTTACTCATGCGGCTCCAGCCTTTGCATCGGAACTGGAGACTCCTCCCCAACGAAAGACCAGGGCGCCCCAGGCCAACCCTCCGCCGAAACCGACCAGGACAACCTTTGAACCCTCTCGGATCCGGCCTTCTTCCAGAGCTTCCGACAGTGCTAACGGGATGGAGGCGCAGGAGGTGTTGCCGTAGCGTTGGAGGTTGACGAACACCTTTTCATCGCTCAGGTCCAGGCGCTTGGCCGCAGCTTCGATGATGCGACTGTTGGCCTGGTGAGGGATAAAGAGATCGATTTCGTCGGGTCGGATGCCGGCTTTTTCGGCGGCCCGCACGGCGGCGTTTCCCATGACCTGAACGGCGAAACGGAAGACCTCGCGACCGTTCATCTGGAGGGTGAAGTCCTGGGGCACCAATCCGTCTTCGCCCACGGGGTGTGCCCCGGCTCCCGCCGGGATCCGCAGGTGCTCGGCCCCCTGCCCATCGGAGCCGAGCTCCTGAGCCAGCAGGCCGTAGCCCTCCTGGACCTCGCCGAGGAGCACCGCCCCCGCTCCGTCTCCGAAGAGCACACAGGTGCCGCGGTCGTTCCAGTTCATGACCCTGCTCATCACGTCGGCTCCCACCACCAACACCTTGCGGGCCAGGCCGCAAGCCACGTAGCCGCATCCTAAAGCCAGGGCGTAAGTAAAGCCCGAGCAGGCGATCGAGACATCGAAAGCACCGGCGTTCTTGGCTCCCAGTTCAGCCTGGACCCGGCAGGAGATGGCAGGCAGGATGCTGTCGGGCGTCATGGTGGCAACGATGATGAGGTCCAACTCCTCGGCTGCACAACCAGCTTTTTCCAGAACACGCAAAGCAGCGACGGTGCCGAGGCTGGCTGTCGTCTCGTTGTCCGAGGCGACCCGTCGCTCATGAATGCCGGTGCGAGAGCGGATCCACTCGTCGGTGGTATCTAGCTTTTCCTCGAGCTCCTTGTTGGTCAGAACCCGCTCGGGAACGTAATGGGAAGCAGCTAGAATGCCGACAGGCTTCATCTAGAAATCGCTACTCTTCGTCTTCTTGTTGAGACCAAATCTGCCGATCGCGATAGGTGTAGCAAGAGCGGCACACCGTGTGGGGTAGCGTAGGCGCAGAGCAATTCTTACAAGGAATCACATTGGGCGCTGTCAAGGCGAGGTGAGAGCGCCTCTTTCTGGTCCTAGAACGCGATAGTTTGTATTTAGGTTCAGCCATCTTTCGTGGTCCTCCTAGTTAAGACTCGGTTTTGAGTCTTTCCTTTTTAGCTCGCCGAGGGCAGCCCAGCGAGGGTCTATGTCTTTTTCTTTGCAATGACAGGAGCCGGTGTTCAGGTCGCAACCGCACTGGTCGCACATCCCCTGGCACTCGCCTCCCCGGCAGATGGGCTGCATGGGCACAGCTGCCAGAAAATTTTGCCTCAGCATTTCGTTCAGGGGCAGACGATCCTCCTTGTAGGTCAAGACCTCGAAGGTGTCCAGCCCTGAAACGTCGGCTTCTGGACTATGTTCGGGCACGAAGTTTTCCTCCACCTCAATCTCGAGAGGCAAAAGAAAGTCTTCATTGCACCGGGCGCAAACCGCTTTGACTTCCGCCGAGGCCTTGCCTTGAACCAGAATTCTGGTCTCAGCATTGGTCAGCTTCAGATCGACCGAGACGGGACCCACGATTTCCAGATCGGAGCACCTGAGCTCCTCCTCGGTTTCGTAGTCCATCCACTTTCCGGCACCTTGCTGGATCTCGTTGATGCGTACGTACACGGGGGCCGCCTCTTTCAGCTAACCTGCGACGATGGTGCGGCGCGGGTCGGCTCGGTTTGCACAGATGCGTAGTATAATGAGACAGCCGGGGGCTGTCAACGTGAGATTTGCCCTAAAATTCGGGACAGCATGGCCGAACTGCTCATGTTCGGACTTCCCTTCTTGTTGCGCTCCGCTTCCCGGACCAGGGACACGATCTGTTCGTTGGCGGGGGCGCCGAGTCCGCACCCTCGAGCCAGTTCGACAACAGCCTGATTCAGGAACTCGATCTCGGTGGGACGGCCTTTCTCCAGGTCGTCTGCCATGGAGGAACGAGCCAGCGGATCGATTCTTAGCATTTGTCCAGCCACCAACTTGAAGAGCCAATCGGGCAGTCGAAGAAGCCAGGGCACCAGGAACGGAGGCACCTTGGTGAGTTTGGCAGGCTTGATACCGGTCCTTTTCAGAGCGGCCAGCAGTTCGCGCATACAGGCAGAGAGAACTCTGCGGTAGTCGCGGTCGGAGAGTTCTTGGAGCAGTGGCACTCCGGCCAGAGCATTGATCGCGTTGTTGAGATTGAGCAGCAGCTTGCCCCAGGAAACTTCGGTGAAATCGGTCCGGGTCTCGACCGGTAGACCCATCGACTGCCAGGCCGATAGGAGCGGAGCGAGGGCTGGATGCGGTTGAAGGAGTAAAGCCCCATCGGTACCACGATGGAGACGAGGGCCGTCCAACCAGATGACGTTGAAGCCTACGATGGCTGCAACGGTTTTGGCTTTCAAGCTGCGTGCCACTAATGCATCGGTGCCGATCCCATTTTGACAGCAGACAACCAGAGTCGATTCTGTGACCAGCCTGGAGAGTTCCTTGATGGCCTCTTCCACTGCCGTACATTTCACGGTCAGTAGGACCACCTTCGGGATCTCCTCAAGCTCTTCGAGAGAGGAGAGAAAAGGGATCTGCGCTCCGTCCAGTCGAGTTACTCGACCCTGGTAATCGGTGAGTTTCAAGCCGTCCCGGCGATAGGCCGCTCCGACCGACTCTCGCCCCAGGAGGGTCACGTCAAGTCCTGCGGCGAGCAACGTACCACCGAGGTATCCGCCGATGGCGCCGGCTCCATAAACCAGTGTTCTAGAGGGCACCGGCAATAGCCCGCCCGGCTTGTCGCCCGCTAAAGATGCATCCCCCTAGGAAGGTCCCTTCCAGGGCTCGGTAACCGTGCATTCCACCACCACCGAAGCCTGCTGCTTCTCCCACCGCGTAGAGGCCCGGGATGGTCTCACCCCGCTCGTTGAGCGCTTGGGCCTTCAGATCGGTGTGCACTCCTCCGAGAGATTTTCGGGTCAGAAGATGTAGTCGCACCGCGATCAACGGACCGGCCGCCGGGTCCAGGAGCCGGTGAGGCTTGACGGTGCGCAGGAGCCGATCGCCCCAGAACGACCGGGCTGAACGTAACGCGGTGATTTGCCCGTCTTTGCAAAATGGGTTGTCGATCTGCAGATCCCGGACACTGATGATATGTTCGATCCGAGAGAGATTCAACAAAGGCTGCTCGGTGAGCTGGTTCATGCGCTCCACCAGCCGCGGCAGTTCGGCCTCCACGATGAAGTCTTCGCCCTGTTGTTTGAAAGCCTCCACCGGACCGGGGGCGCCTGGACGGATGCGACCCAAAACACCCAGGACCGATCTGTTGGTGAGATCGGGGTTTTGTTCAGAGCCGGAAAGAGCGAACTCCTTTTCGATGATCCGTTGATTGAGAATGAACCAGGAATAGTCGTAGCCGGTCTTGAGGATCTGTTCCAGGGTGCCGAGGGTATCGAAACCAGGCGAATAGGGATGAGGGAACCGGTTGCCTTCGGCATCTAGCCAGAGAGAAGAGGGACCGGGAAGGATCCGGATGCCGTGATCGGACCAGATGGGGCTCCAGTTCTTGATTCCCTCGCAGTAGTGCCACATGCGATCTCGGTTGATCCAGGCCGCTCCGGCCCTCTCGGCGGCTTCCAGCATCCGACCGTCCACGTAGTCAGGCACCCCCTTGACCATGCGATGAGGCGGTTTGCCCAGCCGTTGGGGCCAGTGCTTCTTGACCAACTCCAGATTGGCTCCCATTCCGCCGGACGCTATCACCACGGCCTGGGCGCGTAACTGGAAGTCTCCGTTCACCTCTCGGGTGCTGGGAGTTCCTCGCCCCCCTTCAGTCGGCGCCAACATCACCCCGGAAACGCCCACGATCCGGCCCCCCTCGCCGATCAACTCCTTGACCTGGTGGCGAAACTTGAAGTGAAGGAGCCCATTGTCGGCGGCTTTTCTCACCCGGGCCACAAACGGCTCTATCACACCCGGCCCGGTGCCCCAGGTCACGTGAAAGCGAGGGACCGAATTCCCCGGACCCTGGGCGGAGGCGCCGCCACGTTCGGCCCAACCGACGATGGGGAAGAACCTCATGCCTAGCTCGTACAGCCAGGACCGTTTTTCACCGGCGGCAAAATCGAGGTAAGCCTCGGCCCACCTCTTGGGCCAGTTGTCTTCCGGGCGGTCGAAGCCCGCGGTTCCCATCCAATCTTCCAGAGCAAGCTCTCTGGAATCTCGGATCCGCATTCGTCTTTGTTCGGGTGAGTCCACGAAGAATAGTCCACCGAAGGACCAGAAGGCCTGCCCGCCCAGACTTTGCTCTCCCTCCTGGTCGAGCAGCAGTACGGACCTTCCCGCCCGGGTCAGTTCACAAGCGGTGACAAGACCGGCCAGACCGGCTCCCACGACGATCACGTCGGCTTCATTGGCTTGAGTCATGAAGTGGTTTTCGGGACTTTCGCCGGGCCACCTCGCATGGAGGAGCATGCGATCCTTCGGCTGAATCATGACAAAGTGGGATGTTGTTTTGTTTTTGTCTGTTTTTAGAGTTGAACGCCCATAGATATTTTTGAAGGATTTTCAATTTTCATGGGAAAATTGTTCATTATGAAACAGCTTGTAGCCATTTTTCTGCTTTTGTCGTCGTTTGCTCTAGCTCAAAACGAGCCCGTCAATTTTTCCAACCGCACCGTCCAGGGGATCGCCATCAACCTTATCACCGTCGATCTGAACTCCCAGGAGATCGATATCCGGCCGATCGTCGCTCCGGCCGGGGAGGCGGTCTCTTTTCAGGGGCTGATCAACCAGGGGGAGGGGCCTTACGCGGCCATCACCGGCACTTTTTTTGATCCCGCTACCGCCATCACCGTGGGCAACGTGGTCTCCAACGGGCGACTCATGACCGAAGGCTCGGTGGGGAGCGTGATGACCATCGGGGAAGACCGCAAGGCCAGCGTACGATCCTTAGAGGGTAAAATGGGGCGTCACATCGACTGGACCGGTACCAAGTTTGCCATCTCCGCAGGCCCCACTCTACTCACTGACGGGCAGGCGATCATCGCCCCCAGCAGCGAAGGGTTTCGCGATCCCGGCCTGTACGGTGCGAGAATTCGCGCCGCTATGGGGGTGACCCCTGAAAACAAGCTGTTGCTACTGACCACCCGACAGCCCGTGACCCTACACGGACTGGCCCGAATCTTCCAGGATCTGGGCGCCGTGGATGCCGTGAATCTGGACGGGGGAAGTTCCACCGCTCTGTACCACGCCGGTTCCACCATCACCCGCCCAGGCCGCCGACTGACCAACTTGATCGGGATCTACGCGGCAGGCTCCGCGCCGGACCAGTCTCGGGAGCTTTCCGGCCAATATGCTCAGGCCTACAAGCACTACCTCAAAGGGGTCAAGCTCTTTAAGCAAGGCTCTCTGCTGCACGCCCACTCGCAGGTTCGAAAGGCCCTCTCTATGGCGCCTGATCGCCCTCCGTACTGGGAGACTCTGGGTGAGATCCTGGAACTGGATCGGCAGTTGGAAGAAGCTGCGCGCTCCTTTCTCAAGGCGGCGGAGCTCTACGCCCAGCGCTCCCAGGACGACAAAGCTCTGGCCTGTGCCGCTTCGGGCTTTCGGTTGGCTCCTGACCTGAGATCCGAATATCCCCAATTTGCGACTTTGCTAGGTTATCGGGAGTGAGCCTGGACTTGTAGGATGGCTTTGGCTAGTAGTTCTCTTCGCAGAGGCTTGGTGAGCCAGTAGTCCATCCCCGCGGCCAGGCATTTCTCCCGGTCTTCTTCAAAGGCGTGGGCGGTCAGAGCGATAATCGGTACTCTGCTCCCCACGTCTTCTTTTTTTCGAATGCGGCGGGCGGTTTCGTATCCGTCCAAGTTTGGCATCCGGCAGTCCATCAAGATGAGATCGAAAGGAGTACCCTCCAACTCGGCCAGGGCGGCCACTCCGTCAGCCGCTACCGTCACCGCGCATTCCAGCCTTTTCAGGGTCAGGGTGGCCACCCTCTGGCTGACCGGATCATCTTCCACGACCAGCACTCTCAAGCCGGGAAAGGTCCGAATCTCAGACCTGTCGGGGGAAGCTTTCTGAGGGGAAGCCTCCTCCGGGGAGAAGGGGAGTGTGACCAACGCCGTGCATCCCGGATTTGCCATTTCCAGTTCGATGGTACCGTCCATGAGTTCCATGAGTTGTCGACAGATGGCCAGGCCCAAACCCGTGCCCTGGTCGGTTTCACGAGCTTTGAAAAAAGGGAAAAAGATCAGGTCCAGCTTGTCGCGGGGGATCCCGATGCCGTTGTCCTGGATCGCAAACTCCAGGGTTCGATGGTCCGGACCTGCACGGCAGGACATTTCGATCCGTCCTCCCGAGGGTGTGAATTTCACCGCGTTGGATGCCAGATTGACCAGCACCTGGCGCAGGCGGTTCTCGTCGCCCATGGTAAATTCGGGTAGGTCGTCGGCGATCGTGGTGTGCAGGGTCAGCCCCTTTTTGCGGGCCTGGTGCTCGAAAAAAGTAGAGAGAGATCTCATCAGAGAGGCGGGCGAGAATAAAGCTCTGGTGAGAGAGACGCGTCCCGAATCGACCGCGCTAAAGTCCAGCAGGTCGTTGACCAGGGCCAGCAGGTTGCCGGCGGAATCTTTCAAGACGTCCAACAATTCCTGAACTTCATCGTCCCACGGTCGATCCTGCAGCAGTTCGGCGATGCCCACGATCCCGTTGAGAGGGGTGCGAAGTTCGTGGCTGGCGTTGGCCAAAAAACGGCTCTTGGCCACGCTCGCTTCCTGGGCCAGGTCGTGGGCTTCTCTCAGTTCCTGCTCGGTACGCTTGAGTCGAGTGAGATCGCGGACAACCCCCACCAGGATCTTTTCTCCGCTTTCGGTCACGAAGACCGACTTCTTGGTGGAGATGATTCGGGTGTCGCCACCTGCCCCGGTGAAGCGCTCTTCGTTTTCCATGGTCTTGCCGCTGCGAAAGACTTCATCGTCCTTGGCCCAAAAGACCAGGGCTTCTTCTTCCGGGAAGATGTCAAAATCGGATTTTCCGATCAGTTCTTCCCGAGAATGCCCAATGTAACGACAGGCGGCTTCGTTGAGCAAGATCCATCGGTGATTCTCATCTTTTACGAAAATCGGGTCGGCCACGGCGTCGATGATATCTCGGAGCAAGTCACTGTTCATGGCTACGGACGGACGGTAAAAGACCAACTCTTTTCTGCGCTACGCCCGAGCTGGTCCGAGATGCTAGCCTGGACCTGATAGTTACCCGGACCCACGACCCTCAAGGTGAAATCGACCCGATCCCGGCGAGGAAAGACCTGCACCACCTCCGCTCCGCCGGAGACCTGGAGCCGGACCGAACCGGGGTCCAGGAACAGCGAGCTGCCCTCCAGGGTGAACCAACCGGGAATGAGATCCAGATGATCCGAGGCGACGGTCGGGCCTGTCTCGCCGATCCGGGGCCTGCCGGCGGAGACCGAGATCCGCTTGCCCCGGAGTGTCCTCCGGCCTTCCTGTACGAGAAGCGGTACTTCCCGGAGATCCCATTCGCCCACTACCAGACTGGTCTGGAAACGCCCATCGGGGCGGCTCCGGAATTTAGAGCCCTCCGTCTGCCCGGGGATCCGAAGGATCGGAGAGGTCAAACCCGCGCGCTCGGCTTCCGGCCGTTCGATCACGACTTCCAACTTCTGCCCCGGCTTGAGTACAGGAATCCAGGGGGTCAGTTCTAGAGAGACGGCCGGCATGGGTGCTGGACTGAAGGCGTCGCAGCGGGAGACCAGGCCGCTCTTTGCCTGATAGGAGGCAACCACTTTGAGGGGGGTGCCGTCTTCCAGGGCCGAGGTGAGTTCCTCGGCGGACCGGGCTGAGCCATCGAGGGTAAAGATGGTTTGCTCATCCCACTGCAGCAACACGCCGGTTCCTCCGACGTCGATGGAGGCCTGGCCGTAGCGAAGATCGATGAGCCCACCCTGGAGTAGGCAGGAAAGCTCCCGGGCCGAACTCGGAACCAGGAGCATCACCAATAAAACCAGGTAACTGGCCCTTCTAGTGCGGAGCAAGTTCCTGTTCCTTCGAGCTGCTGCGCTCGATGTTCAAAGCCCTGGCGGCCCCGATGAATTCTCGGAACAAAGGGTGGGCACGATAAGGGCGAGAGAGAAACTCAGGGTGGTACTGGCAGGCCACAAACCAGGGATGGTCCGGTAACTCAACGACCTCCACCAGATTTCGCTCCGGGTTCAGCCCGCTCACGATCAGCCCGTGCTCCACGAGTTCGTCCCGATAGACGTTGCTCACTTCATAGCGATGCCGGTGGCGCTCCTGAATGGTCTCCTTTCCGTAAGCCTGGTAGGCCTTCGTACCTTTCTTGAGTTCGCAGCGAAAGGCCCCCAGGCGCATGCTGCCACCCATCTGCTCCAGGCTCCGTTGATCCGGCATGTGGGTGATCACCGGTCGTTCGGTCGCAGGCTCTACTTCGGTGGAGTGAGCCTGCTCCCAACCGGCCACGTTGCGGGCAAACTCCACCACGGCCCATTGAAGCCCGTAGCAGATCCCAAAATACGGTACCTTGTGGGTCCGGGCGAATCGGATGGCCTCCAGTTTTCCTTCGTGCCCTCGGGCTCCGAAGCCGCCTGGGACCAGGATCCCGTCGGCGTCTTCCAATAATCTCTTGCTGGTCTTGCGGGTGACCTGGGAAGAGTCGATGCGCTCGATGTCGACCTTCACGTCGTTGGCGATCCCGGCGTGTTCCAGGGATTCGGCAATGGACAGGTAAGCGTCCTTGATCTCCACGTACTTGCCCACCAGAGCCACCTTTACGGTGCGCTCGGGAGAGGTCATCTTGCCCACGATCTGTTCCCAGGCCGAGAGATCGACGCCGGGGGTGGGGAGGCCCAGCTTCTCCAGCACGTAATTGGCCATCCCTTGACTCTCTAGAGCCAGTGGAACCTGGTAGATGCTGGGCACGTCCTGGCAGGCGAACACCGCATCTTTCTTGACGTCGCTGTAGAGGGCGATCTTCTTGAGGTGCTCTTCACCCAGTTCGTGTTCGGTGCGGCACACGATCACGTCGGGCTGTATGCCGATGGACCGCAGTTCTTTCACCGAGTGCTGGGTGGGCTTGGTCTTGAGCTCACCCGCGGCCCCCAGGTGGGGTACCAGGGTCACGTGGACGTAGAGAGCGTGCCCGGGCTCCACATCGAACTTGACTTGGCGGATAGCTTCCAGGAAGGGGAGGCCTTCGATGTCGCCCACCGTGCCTCCCACTTCCACGATGGCCACGTCGTTGTTGCCCTGGCGGGAAACGGCTCGGATTTTGGCCTTGATCTGATCGGTGATGTGAGGGATCACGCGCACCGTGTCGCCCAGGTAGTCGCCCCGGCGCTCTTTCTTGATCACGTCGCCATAGACTTTGCCGGTGGTCACGTTGTTGTCGGCGGTCAGGGAGACGTCTACGTAGCGCTCGTAGTGCCCCAGGTCCAGATCCGTCTCGGCTCCGTCGTCGGTCACGTAAACTTCACCGTGCTGATACGGATTCATGGTACCGGCGTCCACGTTAATGTACGGGTCGAGCTTTTGCACCGTCACGCTGAAGCCACGGTTCTTGAGTAAGGTGCCCAGGGAGGCGGCCACGATCCCCTTGCCCAGGGAACTGACCACCCCACCGGTCACGAAAATGTAGCGGACTTGCTTTTCGTTACCCATGTCTTAAACAGACGACTTTCGTGTTGGCGGGAAGGCGGGCCAGTTCCACCTCTACGGCAGTGGTGGCAGCGTCTTCCACGTTGCTCATCTTGTCTATGAAGGCAGAGAGTGGGTGCTCGCAAAGCGGCCCTTCCCCGAGTTCATCGGTCTTGTAATGCATGGGAAAGACGATGCGGGGGTTGAGCTGGTTGATCAGAAGGGCCGCCTGGGAAGGTTCCAGGGTCTCCTTGCCTCCAACCGGGATGAACACCACGTCGACTTTGCCCAGCGTGCCCAGTTGCTCGTCGGTGAGAAGGTGGCCGATGTCTCCGAAGTGGGCGAAGTGCACGCCCTCCCAAAACCAGTGCCAGATCGTGTTGGGGCCTCGGCGGCGTCCTTCTTGATCGTCATGAAAGCAGGGCATGCCGACAAATTTAAGGGTCTCTCCGGTCCGGGGGATGTTGAGCTCGGTCTCCGAGGCAAACCCGTGCGAACGCTTGACCAACATGGGGTTGTTTTCAAACCGATAGTAGGCGTTGTGATCGTGGTGCTCGTGAGAGACCATGACTACATCGGGCTCTACCTGGGGTAGCGTGTAGGGGATGCGCTGGCTGTAAGGGTCGATGACCACTGAACTCCCCTTGCTCGAAGAGACCAGGAAGCACGAATGGCCTAGGTACCGTACATTCATAGTGACGTCCTAACAAATTAATGGTGGTGCGGTCGGCTTTGACTCGACAGCCGGTTTTCCCGCCATTTTTGTAAGAAAAGTTGAAAATGGGCATTGACCGGGATGGGGTTGCGGATCGGATTCATGTGCCCTCCGGGGATGCAGGCGGTGGTCAGGTGGGGTAGGAGTTCCTGCAAAATATCTTTGACCGCCAGGACCTCCGGAGGAGAAACCGTGCCGTGGAGGAGATGGAAAGGGCAGTTGATCGACAGATATTCGGTGTGGGGCGTTTCATCCTTGAGGACTTCGTAGACCTCGGCTGCGATCTTCTCCGCCCCCAGGATCACCGGTCGTCGTTGGACCTCGGTCATGGCAGCCCAAAAACCATCTCCGTTCCAGTAGTCGATGAACCGGTGGAGGTAGGCTTCGGTGCCTGCTCTGCTCTTGTCGAGTAAGACCATCTCCGGGTCGAAGCGCTTAATGACCTCTTCGATCTTGACCCCTCGAAAGCTTGCCAATCCGCCCCACATGACCGGTTCGTAAAGGCACATCCCCAGGGTGCGTTCAGGCCGTGCCACCGCACATTTCAGGGCGATGAAGCCGCCGTAGGAGTGCCCCAGCAAAAGATAGGGAGTGGGGAGGCTGTCCAAAAAAGCTAGAATCTGTTCCAGGTCTTCGGTGTAGCGAAAGTCGAGTCCGTTGGGTGAGGGCGGGCTGCCGCCATAGCCCAGGAAATCGGGCGCCATGATCTGGTGGTGAGCCGAAGCGGCTTCGCCGATCCTGCGCCATTGGAGGCCCGAGAGACCTGAGCAGTGGAGGGCCACCACGGGGGTGCCGCGCTCACCCCAACGATGAATTTTGAGAACCGATCCCATCTCTGGCGTATACCACCCCTGCCCTATTCGGTCAACAGGCTTTGACAGCAGGAAGCCCGTGGTGATAGAATCCGGCGCAATTATGAAAACATCAATACTTTGGAAAAAAATTGACGAAAACAGCCAGGCCGTGGCCGAACGCAACGAACTGGTTCGTCCGGGGGAAAAATTCAGCCTCACCGATGATCAAAAAGACGCGATCGAGTGGCTGGACAACAACATCGACAAAGCCAAGCGAACCGACCGGTTCCTGTTGAAGGCTCCTACCGGGGCCGGCAAAACAGAGGTGTTCTTCCGAGTCAGCATTCAACAGGCCGTGGAGAAGGGCAACGTGGTGATCGCCCTGATCCCCACTCGAGACCTGGCCCGCCAGCAGGCGGACTACTTCGAGGCTCGCCTGGAAGGCACCGAGCTCGAGGTGGCGCAGCTTCACGGGGGGATACCTCCCCGCCAGCGCAGCACCATCATGGAGCAAGTGGAGAAAGGTGAAGTCCGATTTGTGGTGGGAAGCGCCATGCTGCTCCAGCACCGCAAATATCGAAAGACCCTGGAATCAGCCGCTCTCATCGTGGTGGACGACGTAAACGCCTTCGATGAGGAAGAGGACCTCCAGCACCTGAGGGGCCTGAAAACCCCCGTACTCTACACCACCGCCACCCCTTCGGCTGTGGAAAGATTCCTCAAAGCCGAAAAGGCCTTCGACAAAATGTTCGAGATGAAGCAGATGCCTTTCGACTCCCCGGATACCGAGGTTCATGAAGTTCGGGCCACCTGGAACGAGAATATCTTTTCCCAGATCGATATGGGTAAGGATGTGCTGCAACGGCATCTCGACGAAGGCAGCAGGGTGTTTGTCATCTCCAAGACCCGGGCCCGGGTGCCGGTGATCGCGCAGTACGTGGAAGACCGCTTCAACGTTCCGGTTTCGATCCTCCACGGCGACATGGCCGACTCCAAGGAGCATAGCCGCCGAATGCGGGGCAAGAAAAAGTCCAGCGAAGACCGCATCACCATGATGAAGCAGTTCCGCGACTCCAAGCCGGCCATCCTGGTAGCCACCAACCTGGTGGGATCGGGTTTGGATATCCCCATGGCCGATATGGTCCTGGTGACCGACGCTGATCACTTCGGAGAGGCTGAACTGGAGCAGTTGATGGGTCGGGTGGGGCGCCGTGAACGCGGATCCGACGCGGTTTTGATCCGGGGAACCACGGGAAGCCCGATCAAGGCCGGCATCAAGGTCAAAGCCACCACCCGGGTGCGCAAGGGCGGGGTGGTCACCACCTATCGCATCGTGGACGCAGGCCGGGGCCGCAACCCCAACAAGCGCCGGGTCGTATGAACTGCCCTCGCTGTTCCACTGAGCTGGTGCCGGTCACCATCGAATCGGCGGAAGTCCTGGCCTGCGGTAACTGCGAAGGTACCTGGTACCCCGATGAAGCCCTGGCCGAGGTGACCGATCATAGTTTCAGCGAGCTAAAAGAAACACCGCTGAAAGAGAGTCTGGTGCCCGACCAACTGGCCAAAGTGGACCTGGATGAGCCGATCTGCTGCCCCGAATGCGCTCGGCAGATGAGCCGCTACACCTACTCCCTGACCTGCCCTATCGTATTGGACGAGTGCATGGAGCACGGGGTCTGGTTGGACGACGGAGAACTCGGGACCCTGATGCAGTATCTGACCGAGTTGGACAAACGGGTGGGGGCCACCCACGTGCTGGCAGCTTTGAACGCGGTTCACACCCGCCCCAGATAAAAAAAAAGCCCCCGAGAAACCCGGGGGCGTTTTCGGTTTTTTGGCCGGCGGTTAGGCGCCCTTGGGGTTGGGGCCGTACTCGTTGTTGCCGGGTTGGCTGTCCACGACCATGAAGTAGAGCATGATCAGCGGACCGATCAGGGGGATGAAGGACACCAGCATGAACCATCCGCTCTTCCCAGTGTCATGGAGTCGTCGTACTGTTAAAGCGATCCCGGGAATGATCACGGCAAGGCTATAAAGCATAGGGAGTAGGCCGAATGTCTCCACTCCTGTCATACCAACGAGCATGCCGCCACTGAACCCAAGCACAACGCTGATGATGAGGTTAAAGAGAAAGAACATCCAGTATTCTTGGCGCCTAGCGCGCCCATTGAAATCAGCGTAGTGTTGTTTCAGAACTTTTAGATACCAGTCCATTTTAATAAGACTCCTCGAAGCAAAATGATTATATTGAACTAGTTTGCGGGTTCGCCCAGAATTCCTTGAGAAAATGAGCAAAAATTTTTTATACTGAAGCTGTTTGTATAAGTGCGCGTTCTATAGGGAAAAGCTGCGGGAAACTCGGTAATTTTTCGATCTACCGTTTTGGCGAACTCTTCAGCTTCGTGCCCAGGTAAAGAAGTCCGCCGCCCACAGCCAGGATTCCCAGGCCCCAGGCAGCCACACTGAAGAGGGTAGCCCCAACTGCCAGGGCACCGGCTACTGCGATGAAGACTTTCAGTCCAATCAGGGCGCAGACCAGGCCCAACATGACTTTGACGTAGAAGGCGATTCCTCGGGGTTTTTTCTGACTCATTAGCGTTCTCCGTTTCTCAGGGTTTTAGTATACGAAATTCGAGCCGGGATAGCAATTCTCTTTAAGCAAGAAAATCTATCTCTTAGCTTTGGAGCTTCTCTTGCTTTTCTTCGCCCCGGCCTTCTTTTTTCCGGCTTTTTTCTTTTTAGCAGCCTTTTTCGGCTTCTTGGAGGCCGCCTTCGGCTTGGTTTCATCGGTCACGAACTTCACTTCGGCCAATTTCAACAAACGCATGCGGATTTTGGCTATGAGCAAGCGATAGGCCAGCAGCTTGTAAGCATCTTCCTCGATCAGCTTGCGCTTCAAGTCCCTGGCTGAGGTTCGATTCTCCCGGGCCTGGTTGATGATCGCCTCATCCACTTCTTTGTTGCTCACCGAGAGTTCAAGAATAGCAGCCAGGCTGCGATAGAGTATCTCCAACCTGGCTTCCACCAGGCCGGTGAGGTTCAATTCCTCGCTGAAGTGCTCCATGGAGATCCCGCGACCGGCCAGCCATTGTTCCAGGGACTGCCCCTGCCGCTCCAGGGACAGGGTTTGGTTGCGCAGGGCCAGCCTGGCGTGGCCCTCCTGCAGTTGAGGCGGGACCACTCCCAGGTCGATCCCGGAGGCCAACCCGCTCACGATCTGGTTGACGATCTCTTCCTCTATCCGGGTCTTGCCCTGGCTTTCCAGGTTGCGGCGTATTCGTTCGCGCAGTTTGACCAGACTTTCGGCGTTGCAGTGCTCCCGGGCGAAGGCATCGTCCAGATGGGGCAGATCGTGATCTTTGATCGGGGCCTGGGGGTCGAGATTGCGAGCTACTCCCTGGCGCCGACGTTCAAGGATCTCTTCGACTTGCTCATCACTGATTACCACGGCCGGCTTGACAAAGCTTTGCCCCTTGTACCCGTCGAGCTCGAGTAGCGGCATGACCTGAATGGTGGCCTCGAAAACCAGGTCGCCTCCTCGCTCGGACTGCTTGAGCTTCCACTCCGGCTTACCCAGGGGTTGGAGTTCTTCCCGGGAAACCGCTTCTCGATAAGCTGAGGGCACCAGCAAGTTGACCACCTGCTGTACCAGATGGGAGTCCCTGATGTGCTTCTCGGCGATCTTGAGAGGCACGTTGCCCTTGCGAAAGCCTTTGAGCTTGAGCCCTTTGCGCCGATCGTTGAAGGCCTGTTGGTAGGCCGCCTCCACCCGCTCGGCGGGCACGGTCACGGTCAGCACCCGTTCACCGGGGGAGGTTTTCTTCACTGAGACTTGCACCCGGTGAATTTTATAGCTGGAACGAGAATTACCTGTGCGGGGAAGCGACGGCGAGGAACCAACTTCCCACTCCCGGCGTCTTACCTTACGAGGGATCCTGAGTCTAAGGGTAAACGCATAGCGGTCGTGAGTCGCCAGGACTTCGATAGAATCTACGATGAGCAGGCTGATTACGTCTATAATTTGGCCTGCCGACTTACGAGGAGCCGCACTGATGCCGAAGACCTGTATCAGGAATCGTTCTTAAAAGTCTATCGTTTTCTGCCCAAGTTTCGGGGTGGGTCGGTGAGAAGCTGGTTGAGACGGATCGTGGTAACTACCAACATATCCAGTCATCGGGGCTTGAAGAACAAGCCCTTACTGCCGTTGGATGAGAAACCGGGCTGGAAAGAATCGATCCCTGACGACAATGCCGGACCTGAGAAGATCGCTGAGCAGACCGAAGCCACTTTCAGGTTGAAAGAAGCGCTCTCCGAGTTGACGGACGACGCCCGAACGGTGTTGGTCCTACGGGAGATAGAAGGCTTGGATTACCAGGAGATCGCCGACGCCCTGGAGATCCCCAAGGGTACGGTGCGCTCCCGGCTGGCTCGCGCCCGAGAAGCACTGCGCCTGGTGTTGGACGGCCCCCATGGATAGGGAGCGACTGGAAGAGCTACTGACGGGGCTGCTGGATGACCAACTGTCATCTTCGGAGCGTGCCGAACTGGAGCAGGAGTTGCAGCAATCCGAGACGGCCCGGCATCTCCTGGAGTCTTACCGTGCCCGGAGTCAGGGGCTAAAGAGCTTACCGACCGAAAGCCTTTCTGAGCCAGAAAAAGCGGCCACAAAGAATCGTATTGTGTCGACACCCGCATCGGCCCGAAACGTCTCAAGCCTCTGGTGGATCCTGGGCTCGGTGGCGGCTTGCGCGGCATTTTTTTATTCCAGCTACCTGCTGGGCCCGACCAGTGGAGCCGAGACCTGGAAGCTGTATCTCAGCGACACGGGGATCGCCACCCGGCAACACTCTCATCCCCAGCAATTTGTTCTGAGTCCGGCGTCCGAGGAGATTCGAACGCTGGAATCTGAGACCCTCAACGGCCTTGTTACCCAGGGTTCGGCCACGGTTGTCCTGGAGTGCGACGGGGGGACTCACGAAGGGCAACAATTGATATTGCGGCTTTCCCTCGACTTCGACGGCGATCAACAGTTTGAGCTTGTCCAGCAGACCGACCCGTTTTTGATTGACAGCTTTCCGGGGCACGAAATCGTGGTTGGGCGCTTTCCCCCCATTCCGGCAGAGTTTCAGGGTCGACCTCTGCTAGGAGCGGTGAAATTGGAGTTCCGAGGAGCTTCGCTGAGCGGGGATGGCCTGAACCTGCAGTTCCGCCCGGAACATTCGCACCTCACCCTTCCGGTGCGAGCTTCCGAGGTGCTATAACCGACCGATCCTAAGGGTGACTGAACAGCCGCGGTCCCGCCGACAGCGGCACGGCGGCCACAACCCCGCTCGGATTGACCTTTTTATGAGACTGGTAGTAATGGTTGCGGATGTGGTCCATGTGGCAGGTCTCCTTGACCCCGGGGGTGTTGTAGACGCGCTCGAGATGAGCGGACAGGTTCGGATACTGGCAGATCATTCGCTTCGAGCACTTGAAATGGACGAAGTAAACAGGATCGAATCGCAAGGTGGTGGTGAAGAGGCAAATGTCGGCCTCGGTGAGTCTGTCTCCCACCAAGAATTTTTGCCTTTCGAGTCGGCGCTCCCAGCTATCGAGGGCGGCAAAGAGGGTGTCCACGGCCTGCTCGTAGCTTGGCTGGCTGGTGGCAAAACCGGCTTTGTAGACTCCGTTGTTGATCGGCTCGTAGATGGCGTCGAGGGTCTGGTCGATCTCGTCTGTTAGTTCCGCCGGACAGAGATCGGGTGCTCCGGGCCGGTGCCAATCCCGCAGGCGGGTGGTAAAGCTCCGCAGGATCTCCCTGGACTCGTTGTTGATGATCGCGCTCTCTTTGATGTCCCACAGGATCGGTACGGTCACTCGCCCGGTGTAGTGCTCGTCGGCTTTCTTGTAGAGGTGGCGCAGTCGGTCGAAGTCGTAGAGGTGGTCCCTGGTGGAACCTTCGTGTTCGGGGTGAAAACGCCAGCCCCCGTCGTCGAGATACCAATCCACGTAGGAGACCGAGATCTGGTCGGTCAAACCCAGTAAGGAACGGGCGATCAGGGTTCGGTGGGCCCAGGGGCAGGCCCAGGATACGTAAAGATGGTAGCGGCCCGGTTCAAACTCCTCGAGGGTCTTGCGAAAGGTCGTGGGTGGGCGCTTGAACTTGCCCTCCTCGTCGTTCTTGTACCAGCCCTCTTTCCATTCTCCGTTGATGAATTCGCCCATGATGTCTCCTTGCTGTTCCCAACAAGATGACTATACCGGAAAACATGATTAGGGACCTCTAATCCTTCGACCACTGGTGGTAGGCGAATCCCCCCACCACCATGGCCAGCCCCAGCCCACCCAGGGCTGGATTTTTAAAAAGGAACTCAAGTGAAGGGCCGATGATGTGTTCGGCGAGGGGGCGAACGGTGACGTCGATCACTCTGTCTCCAGCTTGCTCCAGGGCCTGGATGCCGAGTCCGCTGCCCAGGGCGTACAGGCTGCCGGCAGCGCTGGCCGCCGCACCGGTGCCGTGAAAGGCGGCGGTGGCGAGCTTGCCCGCGCGGGCTGATTCCACCGCCTTCTTTCCAAAGGCGTAGGTGCTCAGCCCCAGACCGGCACCGGCTATCGCGGTGGTACCGTTGGAGAGCAGGCGCGAGGCCTCGGAAGCGCCCCAAGACCAGGCCGCGACCCCGGCCCCCGCTCCCAGCGCTGACGCTCCTATCGTCAATCCCAGAGAATTGAGAGGCCCGATACCGTTTTCCCGGAGGTGTCCGGCGGCGTGTCTTGCCACGGCTCCACCGAAGGCCGAAAGGGCCAGGCCACCGACCTCTCCGGCGTGCCCGGTGAAGAGCCCCCGGGTGGCTTCCAGCCCCAGGCCGTGGCCTGCAAGTTCCAGCCCTCCCAGTCCAGCTGCGGCCGCCCCTGAAAGCATAGCGGCGGTGGCGTAGTCGTTGCCGCTGCCGGAAATCAGATTCTTCCCGGCATGAGTTGCCGCCACCGCGGCTCCCCCAACCAGCAGGCTTCCACCCGCCACGGCGGCGGCCGGAGATCCGGCTAGAAACTCCAGGGTGCCGGTAAACGCCCTGTCGAGCACCGGAAGGCCCAGGTCGCGGCCCACCAATTCGGCTCCCGCCAGTCCTGCAGCCACGGATCCCACGGCCGCTCCGGTGCCCAGGGCGGCGTGCGCGGGCTTGTTGCTGCCGTCCTGGCTCAGTTTCCCGAATTGGGAGACCGCGGCTTTCCCCGCCGCCCCGGCACCGGCCAGCAGAGCACCTCCCAGCAGGGCCTGGCCGTGGTCAAACACGACTCCCGTGAAAGCCCGGTCCAGGATCGGTAGGTCGAAGGCCATTCCCACCACCTGAGTTCCACCCAGCGCGGCGGCGGTACCCAGAGCTATCTTGGCGGTGGCTTTGGCGTTGTTTTCTCCCACATCGTTGACCACCGCGTCGTGGACGGCGGCTGCCCCCAAAACTGCGACACCGGTACCGGCGGCCGGCACGATCCCGTAGCGGGCCACCCGGGCAAAGGTGTCGGACTGAAAAGCTCCCCCGGCGATCACGGCCGAGGCCGCTACCGAAGCGGCACCAGCTCCCACCTTATGGTCCCGGACCGAGCGTCCAATTTTAGAATTCTTGATTTTTTGATAGGGCGTCTCTTTGATCGGTCTTTGACGCGTCGAGGTGATCTGCATAACACATTCCTGAGTCGAGTGATTTTTTTAATCCTCGCACGTTGGCGTCACGGGAATGTTAATCTGCAGTTAAATTTACCAATGAACGATTCAGGTGCGTTCCCGGTCCAACCGGTCCCGGATCTCCGCCGGCAACGGGACTTCCACCGGGAACTCCTGAGCTGCCGCCCGTCGCCAGCCCCAGAAGGCCCGCTGATAGTCGGCTTGAGCTTTGGCCAGGCCAAACCTGGCTCGGGAGCGAGCGGCCTGGGAATCCAGCAGTTCCACGGTGGTGGAGATGCCGTTTTCGTAGCGGAGCTGGGCCACCCGAAAGGCTTCGTCGGCCTGCTGCACGTTGGCCTGGGAGACCTCGATAGAGCGCCAGCGATCCTGAAGTTGCCGATAGGTCTCCGCGGTCTCGACCACCACATCCCGCTCTCGCTGCTCTAGATCGGCTTCCAGTTGCTTGACGACCTGCTCGGCCTGCAGGGCCCGATTCTTGGTCACACCCCCATCGAAGAGTGGGATGGAAAGAACCAGCGAGGTGGTATTTTGGGTACCGGGGCTGAGGCCGGTGGCGTTTCGATTGATGGTCTGATTCTGGAGAGACAGCATGGGCGACCCCTCGGATCGGGTCAGATCCACTCTGGCTTTGGCAGCCTCCACGGCCCAGCGCAGGGCTCGCAAATCCGGACGTCGTTCCAAGATTTCAGGCTGTTCGTCGCTCAGGGTGGTGGGTTCGGGGGATTCTAACTCCAGAGGGGTCAACCGCAGTTCCTGGTCCAAATTTACCCCCATAAACGATTTGAGGCGGGCCAGAGCGTTTTGTCGCTGGGTATTGGCCACGATGAGTTCATGCTCGGCCTGGCTGGCTGCAGCACCCGTGCTCAAGACGTCAAACTTCGCCACTACCCCCTGTTCGAAGAGCTGCTCGGTGACCTTGAGGTTGGCCCGCTGAGCTTCGAGATCATCGCTTGCGATCTTCAGGGCATCATCGGCCACCAGGGCCTGGATATAGAGCTCGGCGCCTCCCAGGATCACCTGGTGCAACTGATCCAGGTACTCTTCCTGGGCGCTCCGGCGACTGAGCTTGGAGGCCAACACACTAAATCTTAGTCTCCCGAAGGTATAGATGGGTTGCCGCAAAATGAGGGCGAAGCTGTAGTTGTCCGATGGCTGAATGACCTGGCCGCCGTTAAAGGAGACCTCCGGGGTCACTCGCTGATACTGGGCTTGAAAATCAACCGTGGGGTTGGCTTGGGTGTAGGCCTCTTCCACTTCGTACTCCCGTTGCTGGATCACCGCGATCTGCCGATCCAGAGAGGGAGAGGTGGCCAGGGATAGCGCCAGGGCCTGGGAAAGGTCCAGATGCAAAACCTCTCCACTCACCGACAGCGCCGGGCGCTCCCGGGGGGGCGGCGCCAGTGCCTCAGGGTCCACCGGGTCGGCCTTTGTGAAGGCCGGCAGGCTGAGGAAAAGGGGTAGAACGATGAGGAAAGACTTCCATCTTCTTGTAAACACCCGTTTAATTAAACACCTGTTGACTTTCTTGTCAATAGTGTTATTCTAGCCCCTATGACATCCCAAGAGCTGAAGAAATCGGAGCGAACCCGGTTGGCAATTCTGCATTCGGCTCGCGCGGCTTTCCTGCAGCGTGGATACGACCAGGTGGGGCTGCGGGAGATTGCAGCCGGAGCCGATGTGACAGCGGCTCTGGTCAATCGCTACTTCGGCTCCAAGCAGGGACTCCTCAAAGAGGTTTTGCGGGACGACAACGACTACTCCGAACTGTACGAGGGGGTGCAGGAGGAGATGGGTCTGAGGATGGCCCGGTTCTTGATCACCGGGTACTTGACTCGCAAGAGCGGGGAGTTGCTCGATTGCAATACCGATCGCCTCTTGATCTTCGTTCGATCGCTGGGCTGTGAAGAAGCTATGCCGATCCTCCGGGAGCACGTGGCCGAAAGGATCAGCGGGCCGCTTACCAAGGTCTTGCCGGGTGAGCACCGGGAAGCCAAGGCGTCGTTGTTGATCTCTCACTTCTTTGGCTTTCTGGTCGTTCACAAAGTGGTGGGAGCGGCTTGCGCGACCAGAGCGGATACCGAGGCGGTGGAGCGACAGCTCGCCGCCAGTCTACAAACTATTATCGACTCGTAGGTGACACAATGAAGCGAAGTTTTTTTCTTCTACCGACCTTGATTAGCGTGATTCTCGTGGGGATGAGCGGCTGTGGGGGCAATAAGCAAGGCCCCGGGGCTCCGCCTGCCCCGCCCCCACCCCTGGTCAAGGTCGCAACCGCCGAGATAAAGAGAGTAGACTCCTCGCGCCATCTGGTGGCCGAACTCAAAGCCCCGGAAGCCGCCGACATCCGCTCCCGGGTGGAGGGCTACTTGCTGTCTCATAGCTTTCGGGAGGGCAGTCCGGTGGTGGCCGGCCAGGTGCTGTTTCAACTCGACCCCCGCCCCTACGAAGCCAGTCTGGCAGCAGCCCGGGCTCAGGTAGCCCAGGCCGAAGGGCGACTCCAGCAGTCCAACGCCACGCTGGTTCAGCGCCAAGCGTCGGAAGAGCGGGCGCGTCAGCAGGTGACGGTGCTTCAGGTGGACGCCGAATTGGAGGAAGCGCGGGCCAATCTCCGGGCTACCGAACGGGAAGTGGAGCGGTTTAAGCCGTTGGTCGAGAACGGGGCGGTGCCGCCCCAGCGCTACGACGAGGTGGTCGACCGGCACAAGGTGGCCCTCTCGCGTTATGAGAGCGTGCAGGCGCGGCTGCGCAACACCAAGGTGGGCGAGCGGGCCGACGTGAGGGAGAGCGGGGCCAACGTGGAGGCGGCCCAGGCCGATGTTCGAGCCGCCCAGGCTTCCCTACAGGCAGCCCGGGCGCAACTTCAAGCCGCCCAGCTCAATCTGAATTACACCACCATCCGGGCACCCTTCAGCGGGGTGATCGGAACCCTGGGCGTCGACGTGGGAAGTCTGATCATTCCCGGGCAGACCAGACTGGCTACTCTTTCCAAGAACGACCCCATCTACGCGGATTTTCCGGTGGACGAAGCGGCCTACCTGAAACTGGCTTCAGGCCCCGGCTTTGACCAGGCTCCTTTTGAACTGGTGCTGGCCAATGAGCAGGCTTATCCCCACAAAGGTCGCTTCGTGCTGGTGGACCGCAGCATCAATCAGCAGACGGGCACCATCACCGTCCGGGCCGCTTTCCCCAACCCCAATCATCTGTTGAAGCCGGGCGGATTCGGCCGGGTGAAGATGCAGACCGATACTCTCCAAAATGCAGTGGTTATACCTCAGAAGGCACTCACCAACTTTCAGTCTCTGGACGCGGTGTACGTGTTGAAGGATGACATGACCGTGGAGCAGAGGAGGGTGACGCTGGGTGAAAAGCTGGATGGCGAGGTGGTCGTATTGGAGGGGGTGAACGCGGGCGAGCGCGTGGTGACGGAAGGGCTGCAAAAGATTCGCCCCGGAGCTACCGTCAGCCTGGAAGACAAGGTGTCCTGACGTGTCTGCTTCAACCTTCATTCGCCGCCCGGTACTCTCTATCGTTATTTCCATTTTGATCACCCTGGTCGGTGCCCTGGCCATCCCCAATATGGCGGTACAGCGCTTTCCCGACCTGGTACCGCCAACCGTGATGGTGACCGCTACCTATCCCGGGGCCGATGCCGTGACGCTGGAGCAAACGGTCGCCACTCAGATCGAGCAAGAGGTCAACGGGGCCGAGCACATGATCTACATGTCGAGCAAATCTTCGAGCGACGGTGCCTATCAGTTGACGGTCAGCTTCGAGGTGGGGACCGACGTAGATCTGGCTGCGGTAGACGTGCAGAACCGGGTCAACCGCAGCACCCCTACTCTGCCTGAAGAAGTGGTTCGAAACGGTATCACGGTGGCTAAACAGTCCACCCAGTTCTTGATGGTACCCACGCTCTATTCGCCCGACGGTAGCTACGACAAGCTCTTTCTGAGTAACTACGCTTCCATCAACCTGCTGGACCCGATCAGTCGGGTTCCCGGGGTAGGTGGGGTGGAGATGCGGGCGGGTGCCGCCGACTACGCCATGCGGATCTGGGCCCGTCCCGACATGCTGGCCAAGCTGGGGGTGACCTCCGGCGACATCGTGTCGGCGCTGCAGGAGCAAAACGTACAAGCGGCCGCGGGCAGCGTGGGTCAGCCTCCTCAGGCCTCGGGGCTGGACTTTCAGTATCCGGTCAAGGTGAAGGGCCAACTCGACACGGTCGAAGATTTTGAGAACGTCGTGGTCAAGGTGGGCGATAGCAACGAGATCGTTCGCATTCGAGACGTCGCTCGAACAGAGTTGGGGGCGGAGGATTATGGAAGCTTCGGCCGGAGAAACGGTAACGAAGCCATTCCGATCCTGATTTTCCAACGACCGGGGGCCAACGCTCTGGATGTGGCCGCGGCGGTGAAGGCGGAACTCGAACGTCTCTCTGAAACCTTTCCGGAAGGGATCGCGCTGGACATTACCTATGACGCCACTCTGGTGGTGCAAGCATCGGTGGCCGGGGTTTTGAAAACCCTGGCTGAAGCTTTCGTGCTGGTGGTGCTGGTGGTGTTCACTTTTCTGGGCAACTTTCGGGCCACTTTTATCCCGCTGCTGGCGGTGCCCGTCTCTCTGGTCGGTACCTTTGCCATTCTGTTTTTCTTCGGCTATTCCATCAACACCTTGACTCTGCTGGCCATGGTACTGGCTATCGGTATCGTGGTGGACGACGCGATCGTGGTGGTGGAGGCGGTGGAGCACCACATCGAGGAAGGGATGAGCCCCCTGGCTGCGACCGAGCAAGCCATGAGCGAGGTGGCGGTGCCGGTCATCGCGATCGCTCTGGTACTCTGCTCGGTGTTTGTGCCGGTGGCCTTTCTGGGTGGGCTGACAGGCGAACTGTTTCGCCAGTTCGCGGTCACCATGTCGGCCTCGGTTTTGCTTTCGGCGGTGGTGGCTCTGACCCTCACTCCGGCGCTGTGCCAATTGGTCCTGAAGCCGCGCCAGAAGCTGTGGGGCCCTTTCGGGCTTTACATCTCGGCCTTCGAAAAGATCTTTGCCAAGATGCTGGGCGCCTACTCCTATCTGGTGAAGATTCTGGTCCGGCGAATCTTTATCGTGGGTATCTTCATCGTGGCCGTCTTTTTGGGCCTGGGTTGGTTTCAGAAAACTCTGCCCACTGGTCTGGTACCGGCTGAAGACAACGGTTACTTGCTGCTGAGCATTTCCTTGCCTCCAGGCAGCGCCCTGGAGCGAACCGACGCGGTGGCCAAGCAGATCGAGCAGTTTGTTATGGAGACCCCGGGGGTGAACTCTATGGTGATGTTCGGCGGAACCAACATTCTCACCGGAAACCGGGGGCCCAGCTATGCCTCGAGCTTCGTGATCCTGGACTCCTGGGATCAGCGGACCGACCCTTCCCAGTCGGCCGGGGCGATTCAGGGGGCGCTTATGGGTAAGTTTGCCACCATTGAGGAAGCTAGCGTCCTGGTCATAAACCCCCCCCCGATCCCCGGACTCGGACTCTCCGGCGGTTTCGTTCTGGAACTGCAAGACAGAGGGGGACACACGCCCCAGGAGTTGGAAGCCGTAACTCAGAGCTTTCTGACCGCGATGCGCCAGGAGCCCCAACTTTCTCCCCAATCCTTCAGTCCTTTCTCCACGGGCGTTCCTCAGGTTTTTCTGGAGATCGACCGAGAGAAGGTCAAAGTTTTGGGAGTCCCCCTCAACTCAGTGTTTTCCACACTGCAGGTCAATCTCGGCGGACGATTCGTGAATCTGTTTAACAAGTTCGGACGTACCTGGCGGGTGTACTTACAGTCTGAAGCGGATTTCCGCAGAACTCCTGAGGACATTGGAAACCTCTTCGTGCGCGGTAAAGACGACGTCATGATTCCGCTATCCACCCTGACCAATGTGCAGATGACGACCGCTCCCGACCTGGTACAGCGTTACAATCTGTATCGTACCGCCGAGATCTACGGCTCTCCTGCGATGACGGCGAGTTCCGCCGAAGGTCTGGAAGCGGTAGAGCGGTTGGCAGCGACTAATCTCCCCCGGGGCTACGGCTTCGAGTGGACCGGTACCGCCTATCAGGAAAAGAAATCGGCCGGGCAGCAAGGCCAGGTTTTGATGCTGGCGCTGGTCTTCGTGTTTCTCTTTTTGGCCGCCCAGTACGAGAGCTGGGCCATCCCGTTTTCCATCTTGCTGGGGCTCCCCATCGGTATCCTGGGCGCCTACGGCGGCTTGATGCTGACCGGCCACACCAACAACGTTTATGCCCAGATCGGGATCATCACAATCGTCGGATTGGCGGCCAAGAACGCCATCCTCATCGTGGAGTTTGCCAAGGATAAGTATGAGCGAGGCGCCGGCCTGCGGGAGGCAGCCCTGGAGGGCGCGCGTCTGCGCTTCCGGCCCATTCTGATGACCTCCTTTGCTTTCATTATGGGGGTCATTCCGATGGCTCTGGCCGGCGGGGCCGGGGCGGCCGGGCAGCAGTCGCTGGGCACCGCCGTGGTGGTCGGCATGACGGTGGCCACGGTGTTCGGGGTCTTCGTGATTCCGTCATTGTACGTGGCCGCACAACGGATGGCCGAGCGGTTGTCTGGGGTCTCGCCCCGGGGTGGTCCGGAAGCCTGATCAAGGATGAAATGCAAATAAAAAAGGGCCCCAGGCGGGGCCCTTAGTCTTAGGAGGGGGAAATTTGAGGGGAACTTAGTTGCCGACCCGGACGAACAGTGTCTTGAAGGTGTGACCGTCAGAGTTCGACCGGGCAACTCCCCAGTACTGGCCGTTGGGCTGAAGCTCCAGGGAAAACTCTCCAACTTCACCGTAGTCCCAGTCTTCGCTGAAAGTCCAGTGACCATTCTGGTAAGTGTGGTTGAAAGAGCGATAGGCGTGTTTGGGGTAAGTGTTGGCGGAGAGTGATAGGGGAGTAGCGATGTAGTCGTCGCCGGCTTTGCGGATATCGAGCCGGGCCATAAATTCACGGTGGCACCCATAAACCAGATACTGCTCCCAGACGCCTTCAACCTGAATAGGTAGGGTTTCCGAGGCAGCAACCACTGCGGGTGTGGTGGATGGCGCCGCCCTATTCGGGACCAGGAGGTTCCACAGGGCCACGCTACTGAGGAGGAAGAGGAGGGATACGATGAGCTGAGTTCTGGCTTTTATCATAGTTACATTAAACCATGATCGGGGAAGAAAGTCGCGTGCTTTTAGAACCTTTCGCCTACCGTAAAATAGAAACTGTTTTGGCCCTGGCCGTTCCAGGCTGATTCCAGCCGAAACAGTCCGTACTCACTGGCCAGATGAATGCCCGCACCGTAGCCGTAGGCGTGCTCAGGTTTCCCGAGCAGAATAGGGGGCATCCCCCGGAGCTGATCGGCAGTGCCAAGGGTCGTGCCGTAGTCGTGAAAGAGGGCCAGCCGGGCATGGAAATCGGTGTCGAAGAGGTTGAAGGTGTGGAGGTGGTGGCGATACTCCACCGTGGTCTGCAGAAAGGACTTTCCGCTGGCCAACTCACCAGGGTCGTAGCCCCGCACCGATTGGGCCCCTCCCATATGAAAGGCCCGAATCGGCGGTGGTTCACCGAGGTTGGTGCCGGCCTGGAGATTGACCAGCAGGGAGTGATCACCGTCGTTGAAGCCGGGCATTCGAAAGAGGTGGGCGACGTTGGCGGAGAGTTGGTTGAAGGAGGGCGCACCGAGACCGATCGACTGCTCCATTCCGAAGCGGATCTTGGTGCCCTCAATCGGAAGGTCGCGGTCGTCGAGGGTACTGAACAGACCGTGTATCCGAAAGCCCAGGAAGTCTTCGGCAGCCGAGCGGTTGGCCACCGTCAAGGGGAATCCGTTACTGTCGACGCGATACCTGGAGCCGCCCAAGAGAGCGGTGCTGAAGGCGTATTGCTGGTAGTTGAGTCCGAAAGCCACGTCCAGTTCTTCGGTAAAGGGCTGAACATACTCCACGCCGCCTCCCAGCATCTGCACGTGGGCGTTGCGGTTGGGGGGCAAGAAAATTTCTCGACCGCCGGCCTCATACGGTGCAAAACTTCCCGACGCTATCCAGGAGTTGAAGGTGAGGGCCCCCTCCCATGCTTTGGGGCTGATGGTGTAGCTCACATCGAGACCCAAATAATTGGGGTCCAGACTGCCCTCGACCAAAAGCCTGTGCTCGCTGTTGAACTTGTGGCTGTAATAGCCGGTCAGATCGATCAGGGACTCCCGGTCGGTGCCAAACAGCACGATCGGAGTGCGGGTGGGTCCGTTGAGAGCGGTGGGATCCCCTACCGCGGTGCCCAGGCCGAAGCCTTCATCTCCGCCGATGCCGAGTTGGCCACCGCTGGGGCGCATGAAGTCGGTCTCATCTTGAGCTTCCTCGGTCGCCTCGGGTGGAGCGGCAGGCTCGGACGGCTCAGGTTCTGCCCACCCGGGTAAACAGAGGAGTACGATCATCAAGAGACATTTCCAGCAGCGCATGCCTCTCTATTCCCAGCCCATACCCTCTCCCCTGGGAGGGGGAACGGAAATTCCCGCGACCGGAGCATGGCGAGTGCTCTGTCAAACTTCAAAATTCGGCCGAGGGCGGCCAGCCATCAATTCTATCGTCATCGATTTTCGCTTACGTATTCCCGATACGCGCACTCAAATCGATTTAGATAGAAATTGCGTCTGGCCACCCTCA
>Ga0172382_10000538_pt1 | contig 71729 bp, 65 predicted proteins | sample Leawel138RmetaG_FD_122245 | JGI IMG/M metagenome (GOLD analysis project Ga0172382, IMG submission 122245) | Leachate microbial communities from a municipal landfill in Southern Ontario, Canada - Leachate well 138R metaG | ecosystem: Engineered > Solid waste > Landfill > Unclassified | place...
AAAGTATGTGTCTATTCACGAATTACGAGGTGCTACTACAACTCAAGCAAGAATCGGGCTGTTAACAAAAGGTTCAAGCCTTTTGTTCCCCTACTCTGAGCCTGTTAAGCCCTTCGGAGACGCCCTTTGTGCAGAAGGGTGAGTTCTCAGAGTGCCCGATTGTGGCGTAGAAGGTGTATGCGCCGTAGTACCAGAGTGAGTAGACACCTCTTACTTTTTTTAAACACAACCAGCATTTAAATCTTTCTTGGACCAAAAATAACTGTTCCCAACCTTATCAAGTTAGCCCCTTCTTCTATAGCTATACGCCATGTATCACTCATACCCATAGATAAGTATTTCATTTCAACATTAGGTATACTAATACTTTTAATATAATCAAAAATTTCTTTTGTAAGTCGGAAGAAAGGTTTTATCTCTTCAACCTTTTCTAAAAAAGGACCCATAGTCATTAAACCTTCAATCCTGATATGAGATAATTTTGAGATGTTTCTTATTAAACTTTCAGCTTCTTCCGGAAAAACACCTGCCTTCTTTTCTTCTTTACCACTATTAATTTCAATAAGAACAGGGTATACAATCTTTTTTTCAGAAGCAGTTCTGTTTAACCTGTTTGCTAGCCTTATACTATCAACTGTTTCTACCATATCAAAAATATCAACAGCTTTATCGGCCTTATTGGTTTGCAGGTGGCCCACCATATGCCATTGAATCGCTTTACCTATCTCTAAAATCTTTCCTTCCGCTTCCTGCACATAGTTTTCGCCAAGAATCTCAACCCCTGCATCTATAACTTCTTTAATTTCTTCGATAGTTCTTGTTTTGGTTGCTGCTACCAATTTAACATTTTCAGGAATCTCTTGAACTATTTTTTGAACCCTTTCTCTTATCTTCATTTAAATAAATCTCCTAATTATTATAATATGTTCCCTTAATATAGGTATCTTATCATATAACAACAAGAGAACAAAATGTATGCTTTGGGAACATACTTAAAAACGTTATGAAAAAAACTTCATATAATTCCCGAAAATATTCAGATAAATGCTCATAAAAAAGCAAGTAATGTGGATAAAATAACAATAATTAATGAAGTTTACTGAGGACCTATATTTTTTAAGTAGTTTTAAGTAAAATCGGAATGTCTTGTAATCATCTCTTTAAATGGTATATTTTTGTTTTTTCTATATAATTCTACAAATATTTCCAGAAAAAGAAAGACCACTTGTTCAAATAACGAATTGCCAAATTGAATTGTTTTAATATTGGGTATTTCAACAGAATAATGAGAAACAGACACGAGCGGTGTATCTTTTGAGGTTATAGATAAGATATAAGCGTTTTTATTTTTAGCAATTTTAGCAAACTCAAGTATACTAACATTGCTACCAGAACAAGATATAACTATAAGAAGGTCGTTCTTATTTATAGATGGGCAGGTTGTCTCCCCAACAACATAGGTGGGAATCCCTAAATGCATAAGTCGCATTGCAAAACATCTACCGACAAGACCACTTCTTCCAGAACCAACCAGAAAAACTCTTCTGGCTTTCTGTATATAAGAGATTATAGATTTATAAGCATTATCATTTATCTTATCTAAAACCTCATTTATTTCATTTAGAATATGGGTTTTCATCATATATCAGATATTTTCTTGTAAGTTGGAAGGATAAAACCTTTCAATAAGAATATATAAAAAAGCTGGGGGACTAGGACTTGAACCTAGACACTCAGATCCAGAGTCTGATGTCCTACCGTTAGACGATCCCCCAATTTAAATCAATAGAAATTAATCTTTTTTTCTTAAAACGATTTTCAAATCGTTATCTATCGTATCAACTGTTATATGTCCTTCACGGGCAAGCCAGCCCAGACTCATCATAACAATATCTTTATTTTTATTAACTGCTTCCACCACTTTACTAAGGGTGGTATTATTATATTTTTCAAGATATTGCCATATCTCTCCTGCAGTTATACCTATTTCTGTTATCATCTCAACTCCTTTACATCATTTAATTAAAACTTTTCCAACCTTACTTTGATAATATACTACAATTTATCCTATACTTATATTTTACACTTTTTCTTGCCTTCTGTGAAGAGTTTGGCATTGAGGACATTTTGATATGCTTTCAGAACAACTATCAATGTAAATATATAAACAGGTAGGACACTCCCATAAAAAACTATGTTCCCTGATGTTGGACACAGGTTTTCTTTGCCATTCAAATATCATCCACAATACAAGAATAGCAATACTCAACAAAAGATATAAACTTACCAACATATTAACCTGTACTTTTATCATTTTAGTCTAAACCTGAAAGTTATTATCCCCCAAACCTGTTTATCAGTTTTAACAGGTTCAAACAACCAGTTTCTAAAACTTTCTGTTATATACAAATCAAGTTCAGGGTGCCCTGAGGAACTATTTATCCCTGCAGATGTTATTTTACCTTCAGGGTTTACCCAAAACTTTATCTTAATATTACCTTCAATACCTTCCCTTTGAGCCCATTGAGGATATTCTACCTCTTGTCTATATATCAACTGCCTACCTCCTGCAAGTCCTTCTATTTCAAGAGTAGTTTTTCTAGTAGATACAACCTGTTCTCCTTCAACCAATTCTGTCATAATTGGGAAATGTACTTGTTGTTCTGGAAGTTCAAATTTTGGATTAATTTGAGTAATAGGTAAATATTCTGAAGAACCAATAAACCTTTCTGCAGAAAACTTAATAACTTCCTGCTCTCTACTAATAGCCAATCTCTCACCACTTGCTTTAATTTCAGGCATCTTTGGAGTTACCTCTACCTTTGAGAGTCTAATCTCTGAAGGTGCAACTGAAGGAGGCAAAAGAGAAACCTCTATAGGTTTTTTTTCAGAATAATACTTCGGAAGAATAATCCCAAATACTGAAATGCCAGCAATGTGGATAAAAAAACTTATAATTAAGGTTTTCAGTAAAAGTTTTTCTGATTTCATTTTAAAATTCAGGCATAGTGGCTATAGCAATCCTGTTTATGCCTACTTTACGAGCTGTATCCATTACAGATACAACCATCCCGTGTTTTGTTTCTTTGTCGCCCTTTAAAATTAATATTAAATTTGTTGATTTTTTAGCTTCTCTGGACAACAACGCTTCAAGTTGTTCGATAGTTGTAGGAACATCTTTATAAAAAATGACGCCTGTTTCAGATACACTTATAACAACTTCTTTTTCTTTAACTGTTTCGGTAGTTGCAGCTTGAGGAAGATTTATTTTTATACCTGGTTGCATAATAAAACTTGATGTCAACATAAAGTATATCAATTGCAGTAGAACAACATCTATCAAAGGAGCCATATTCAATTCTCCCTTAATGATAGAATAATGTCTTTTAAATCTCATTTCAAGCCTCCTCTTCAGACTTAATAAGGAAGAGTATATCCATTAACCGAGAGGCACTCTTTTCCATCTGCATTACAATATTGTTCACTCTGGTAACAAAATAATTGTAAGCAATATACGCAGGTATAGCAACTATCAACCCGCCAACTGTCGTCACAAGTGCCTCCCATATACCACCTGCAAGATCGCCTGGATTTACAAGACCCCCTTTAGATTGGATTACCATAAAAGCTCTTATCAAACCAGTTACTGTACCCAACAAACCAAGCAGAGGAGCAACAGTGGCTATGGTTGCAAGAACTCCAAGATATTTTTCGAGTAGAGGTATCTCGTAGCTAGAGGCGTCATCTATACTTTCTTTTATCTCTTCTCTACTTCTATCAGATTTCATAAGCCCCGCTTTTATTATACGAGGGACAGGTTTATCTATAGAATCACACAAAGCCAGAGATTCTTTAATTTTTCTCTTTTTTAATATTTCTTCAATCTGTTTAATAAATTTTTCGTTATCAAACCCTGAGGAACGAAGAGAAATAATCTTTTCTATTATTATTCCTAAAGCTAATATACCACACAGCAATATAGGAATCATTATCAGACCACCTTTGATAAAAAAACTCCACAAATTCATTTTGTTCTCCTCCCATTATAAATCCTAAAAATAAAACTTTATTGAACCATAAAATTTTCTATCTTCAATAGGGTACCCTGGAACAATAGAGTGTTTTTTGTTACCGATATTGGATATACCAGCAACCCATTCTATATTATCCTTTTTTGCAAGTCTTATCTCAGTATTAAAGACTACACAAGCGTCGAGCCTCTCATCAGGAAAAAGTTTTTCTCCAATATAAGAAGCCCATATTTTTAGATTAGAAGTAGGTTGTCCAAAAATTAAACCAACTTCAAAAGAAGCCTCAGGGTAATAATAAACATCCTTGTTCCAAAAATCTTTCTCTCCTTTTAAAAAAAACGATAAACTTTCAAATAAAGACTGTGTGTAATTTAGCCCAAAACGAGTTTGCCAATATTCTTCTGAAACAGGTTCAAATAAACCATCCTTATCAACATCTGACCAAAAATAACCATTTGCAATATAACTTTGGGCAAGTTCAAGTTGTAAACTATAATTTTTTTCTTGTTTATCCAAAAGAATCCTACATCTATATTCTTCTTCTGGAGGCAAACAAGCCTTATCTATTCTTTTATAGTTAGATAAAATCAATTCTTCCCAGAAATTTGGCATCTTATACATACTATCAAGTTCTAATCTTATGTTCGCAGTAGGAGTGTACTCTATGTAAGGTAAAAATTTAACATCGTAGTTTTCAATTCTTTTAAGGTTATATCCAGCTTTAAAACTGTTTAACTCCCACAAAAGCCCTTGATATAATGAGGTAGTGGACAATTCATTAAAAATATCGTACCTTTCAAGACCAATATTAAAAGATAATTTTGAAAAATCTATGGACAAATCAATATTTGAATAATTTGTATCTACTTCATCTATACTATAAAACAACTGACCAATTTTTAGGTTTATGCCAGAGGTCCAATGGTGAGAATAAGCAGAATTGAAAGAAAGATAATCTCTTTGTAAGTCAAAAAGGGAACCTTCAGGTCCTGGTAAATCCATATTGCCAGCTGTTATTTTTGCGGAAAACGTGTTTGCCAAACTTTCTAAAAAACAACTTATCTTGGCCCCAGAATTTTCATCATTCTTCCTGTAACCATTATTGTTAAAAACTTCAAAATCTATCAACCCTTGAAACCCTTCCTTTAAGATTGGGTAACAAATTTTCATAGAGTAATCAATGTTGGTATCAACAGTAAAGCCGATAGAGCCTTTATCAATAGAGATGTCTGTTGATTTTTCAGGTTCTACTACAACATTTGGATCTACTTTTTCTTCTAAAACAATATCTTCCTTCTCAGGCATCAAAGGCACAAGAGGAAACTGAATATCAGTATGGTTAATTGGTTTTTCAAGTATATCAGATTTTTCAATCCTTAAATCTTCGCCCATAATTTTTTCTTCAGGTAATCTGATATCTTGAGATTGAAGCAACCCATTTAAAACAAAAAATATAAAACATAAAAAAAAATTTCTATTCATTTTTGAAGTCTCTTTATTGATTCTTCAGCAATTTTCGTCCAGTTAGGAAAGTTTTTATAGAATGTCATTATCTCAAGAAACTTATCTTGAGCTTTTGCATTATCACCTTGGTATTCATATATTTTTGCTAAATAATATTTAGCTTCAACATCCAATTCTGGATTTTTAACTGATAATTTCTCAAAAATTTCTCCGCTCTTCTTATACTCTTTTAATAGATATAAAGTCTTACCGTATAAAAATGTAATAGTTTCATCAACTTCTTTTGCAAGGCTATCTTCACAGATTTGTTTTGCTTCTTTAAATTTTTTCTGTTCAATTAAACTTTCAATAAACATTTTAATAGAACTTTTATAAAGAGCGCTTTCTGGAAAATTAGATATTATTAAACCAAAACTCTTTTCTGCTTTAAGATAATCCTTTTTTTCGTAAAAAGTTTTCCCTTGTAAGAAAAAAACTTCTTTCAAGAAAGGGCTGTCTGGAAACTCTTTAACAAATTGCTCCCATACCTTAAAACTTTCAGTTATATTTCCTGAAGAATAATATGAATAACCGAGCCCAAAAAAACTTTTTTCCTTAATTTGTGGTGTTGTAGCATTTACTAAGGATTTATTAAAAACCTGTACTGATTCTTCAAATTTTCCCAAATTAAAATAGATAAACCCCAGTTGCATATATATCTCTGGGATATTAGGGTTTTGAGGGAAAGTTTTTATAATAAGGTTCAACTCTTCTTGAGCAGATTGCCAATCTTCACGAAGTATTTTTATATTTGCAAGTTCATAAAGTATCCTGTAATTCAACTCTTCATCCCCTTTACCTTTAATACTGTTAAGCAAAACCTCTGCTTGCAGAAAATTGTCATTCCTTTTTTCTATTATTGATAATCGAAACGATGCCCATATATTATATATTGTATCAGAAAATTTTTCATTGATTTCCTTGTATATAACTGAAGCTTCTTTAGATTCTCTAAGGTTTAATAGACTATCTGCAAGTTTTAAATGTGTATCTGCCAATATATCTATATTCTTTAGAGAAGAAGAACCTTCTAAAGCCCTCTTAAAAAAATCTTTAGCTTTAAGGAAATTGTTTTCGCGATAATAGATCAACCCTCGGTAGTAGTAAACAGTTGGTAAGTGTTCAGAATTGCTAAATTCTTCCAAAAAAAGGTTGAAAAACTCTAAACTATGAGAAGTTTCGCCTTTATTAAAAAAAAGAATTGCTGACTGTAGCAGTATTTCTTCGACTTGTTTTTCAACAAAAGTATCAGTACCAAACTTTTTTTTATAATCCCTATATGATAAAACAGCAGAATTTATCTCTTGGGTTTTTAGGTAGGCAAGGATAAGATAAGTAAAAGTGTTTTTCAAGTAAGGTGAGTTAGGGTAATGAGTTTTTAAGAATGTTAGTTTCGTGATTGCTTCATTATATTGGTTCAATTGAATATAGTTTACTGCATATAAAAGAAACGCATAATCTAAATCAGGTAAGTTAGGGTTCTCTTTTATATGTTTTTCAAGTTGTAGATTTGAAAGATTGTACATCTTTTTAGTGTGGGCCTCAAATGCCATTTTTAAGTAATCTCTCTGAACCTCAGCTGGATAAGAAGACAAAGTTCCAACAAACAATACTAAAATAATATATTTTATAGGTTTCATAGTAATATCTTTATAGGTTTTGAGTATAAATTACAATATATGAAGAAAAAATTCAAGGGATGTATAAGAAAAGAACAAATGTTTTCCTACCCTTATTCTTGAAGTTATGCAGGAATATTTTATACAGCACTTATAAGATGCCATATTTTAAACTACAGCAGAAACAAGACACAAGTTGGATAGGTTGCCGGGACATAATCTTTGCCCCGGCAACCTTTTAGGTTTTATATTTTTCCTACGTTAGCAGCTTGAAGTCCTTTATCACTTTGCACTACTTCGAATTCAACCTCATCGCCTTCTTGCAATGTGCGATATCCATCTCCAGTAATAGCAGAATAGTGAACAAAAACATCCTCACCACCTTCTCTTTCAATAAAGCCATAACCTTTAGCATTATTGAACCACTTCACTTTACCTTTCTCTTTCACTGTACTTCCCTCCTTTCTTGCACCCCACCCCGTAATTCTTGCCACTTTTTGAAGAATTCAGAGGTTAAGGGAGTTAATAAAAAATATAACTATATACTATTTTTTTAATTAGTAGATTTTTTAGGATATTTAGATGAGACATCATATTTGAAATAAAGATTAGAAGAACAAAAGTTGAAACCATTTCTACTCCCAAACACCACTTCCTTATAATACTTGTTATATTCATATATTGTCAATCACTTCTAAAATTTTATCAAGACGGAACCTTCTATTAACATTGTTTAAAGAACAGAAGCCATTTAGATACCATTTTCCACTCTCATTATAAATTTTAATAGGCTCAATACGACGAGTACTTATTTCAAAATTTCTATTTCTATATTTGATACATATCTCTCTTCCGTCGTTCATAGCTTCCTGTATATTTTTCCTTATAAGAGGTGTATCAATATAATTTATCTCCGAAGTCTCTTTCTTCATATTAAGAACTTCTAAAGGTTTTTCTTTAAAAAACCTACAAAATATTTTGTAAGTAATCATGGCGTCTTTCTCAGCTCTATGCATACCGCTAACATCCAGTTTATAAAAACTTGCAAGATAAGAGAGAGAATTTCTTTCAAACGAGAATAGTTTTTTGGATAATAACAGAGTATCATAAACATAAGTGTCTGGAAATTTCACACCACTCCTATTAAACTCTGTCTTCAAAAAGGGGATATCAAAATAAGCGTTCTGTATCAAAAGGGTTTCTCCTTTAATAAAATCTGCAAGTTCCAAAGCTAAATCATCAAAGGAGGGTGCACCCTCTAACATAAATGGTTTAATTTTATTTACTGGTAGCCCCGAAGGAGGAATCTTGATTTTCGGATATATAAATGAAGTAAGTTTACGGCAGGTTATTCCATTTTTAATCTTAAGCAAAGCCACTTCCACTATTCTATCTTCTTCTGGTTTAAGCCCTGTTGTTTCTATATCAAGAGCAACCACTTCTGGCACATCTTTTACAATATCTTCCATAAATCTTATCCAACAAGCTTCAAATATTTCTCAGGGTCCTTCTCAAACTTGTCCTTACAGGCAGGGCTACAAAAAAAATATTCTTTACCTTCTTTTTCTGCTTTATTTTTTGTTTCTCTTTGCAACCACGCCCTACAAACAACATCCTTATGTATTTTCTTTTTCATTTTTACCCTTTAATCTAACGCTATTTACATCTATTTTTTGCTTCAATTACAAATTTAGTCTTATATATTACCACCATTTTATATTTTATGCAAGACCAAATCAATTTTTTTATTTTATAGCAATATGGTTTGAAAAAATCCACGGTCGTCTATTTAAAAAAACCTCAACCCTGTAAACACCTTTATCATTAGGGGAAAAAGTAGACATCTCTACTTCTTTTTCCCAAAGTATGTTGCCATTAAAAATTACTCTTGTAAAAGCTTTAACTGGGTTTTTCACCAAAAGGTTTTTTCCAGAACTCAGGGTATCTCCCATAATTTTATTACCATCTTCAGTCCCAAAATAGAAACCTTTGCTATTATGTATGCGGTCGTTAGCAAAAAAAAGACGCCCTTTTGCAAAAGCATCAATTATCTTTTGTTTATCTTCTTGTACATTATAGGTAAGTCCGTCTTCTAAAAAAAGATGGTTCCTTAACCCCTTAAACACATTAGAGTACACAAACTTGTTGCTAATATCAATACACCTAAAAAAGAAAGGTAGCAGATGTATATCAAGCCCAGCAATACCTACAATTTTTCTTTTAGTAGACAACCTATCCCATAAAGAGAGAAGAGAAGTAGAAGGCCCTTTCAAGTTGTAAGGTAGAGTAAAATAGTTTATTGGGAGATTATATATACGAGTAAATTTTGCCCAATCAAAAAGCATCGACCAGATTTCTATACCTGTAAAATTATCGAGAGACCAGTCGTCCCATCTGTACTGTTTTTTGTATAAAAAAAACTTGTGAAATCCTTCAGGGTGAGCAACAAAAGATACTATTCCAGTGTTTTCAATTTCTGATAAAACTTGAGAAACAGTTTCTTTACCTCCGTGCCATTTTTTACCACCTACCAATAAAAGATGATTCTGTTTATCTCTATCGTTGGTCTCTTCAGATTTTATAATAAGAGTTTTTCCATAATACCCTTCTTTTTCAAAAAGGTTTTCGTATTTGGACATATTATTTTTTGAAGGGGTATGGCTATTTATTACAAGAAAATCAACTCCTGCAACTCTTCCATCTTCTGCTAACTGATTAAAACTATTTCTAAGTTTTGTAAGTGGATAATGGATATGTATACATCCACAAATCTCTTTATATCTTGACATAAATCTTATTTTCCTGTATTATACTTTAATTTAGAGTTTTAAATTTAAGGCCCCATCGTCTAGAGGCCTAGGACAGGTGGTTCTCAGCCATCAGACACGGGTTCGAATCCCGTTGGGGCTACTTATTTTAACGTTCTATTATCCTTATATAATATCTGAAAAGAGACTTTTTTTCAAGTTGACCTACCTTTAAAATCTTACAACTTCTTTATTTATATCATTGTCTATTTTTTTCTGTTATGGTAACATTAAGATTAATTCCTTATAAAAAGTTCAGTTTTTCAGTTTAACGTAATAGTTATTTAACAACTTGTAGTTGAAGGAATTCTTGTCACAAAATCTTTATGTTTGAAGATACTTATAACGTGGCAATCTGCTTTTATATTGTTAATGCCTTCAATCTTATTCTTTCATCACAAAAAAAGTTTTTAATAATATGTTATCCAGAACTGACAAGGGAACAATACGATGAAAAATTTAATTTTTTTCTTATTTTTCTTTACATTCTTCATATCCTCTTATATTTCCAGTAGCCAAGGTCAGAATGTTTCTATTGAAAAAATTTATTCTTATGAAGAAGCATTTAATAAAGGTAAAGAGATATACAAGTTTGATGGAAGAGTCATTTTTGGAGGAGGAGAAATTGTAACAGGGTTTACGCGTCCATATCTTGACTTCAAAAAACATAAGAAATATTTTGAAACAGCTGTTAAACTGGCTAAAAACGATAAAGAAAGAATCTCAGCCTTAATTGAAGCAGGGAAGATGGACCTTAATCATATCTACCAGACAGATTTCAGTGAAGCCGAAGAAATGTTTAAATCTGTACTTTCAATAAATTCCGCAACTTCTTTAGATAAAGCCCAAGCACATTTAGGAATAGGAGAAATTTTTCTACGTAAAAAAGATTATATATCGGCAAGAACTCACTTTGAAGAAGCAAAAGCATCTGGAATGGAAGATAGAGCAAATCTTGGTATTACATTTTCTTATCTTCAAGAACGAAAATACCACGTTGCATTAACAAAATTAAAAGAACTACTTTCAAACCCTAAACTTAAAGAACCAAATACTGAAAACAGACAAATAGAAGAAATTGCGTTAGGGTATATATCAGCAATAGAACAACTACCTGTTTTAAATTTAAACAGAACTCGCCTCTTTTTTAACTCAGAAACTTGGTCTTTAGTAAAGAAACGTGCTCTCAGTGAAGAAAAAGAATATTTTGCAAAAATCAAAAAAGAGGTCGAAGAGATTCAAACTTGGCAGATTGAAAAAAACGACTACGGCATTTTGCTTATGAAAGCGGCTTTTGTGTACAAGGTAACAGGTAATAGCGCTCTTCTTGAAAAAATTACCCTAATGTTACGTTCAACTATCAATTATTATTTAAGCCGCCAACTTGACTGGACACGAAGTTATTCAAGAGTAGGAACAATATCTGCATTAGACTGGGTCTGGGAAGACCTTTCGCCAGCAGAGAGAAGAGAGTTTGCCTCTGGTATGCTTGATTACACTTATTCAGTATACCTTGAAGATAAAATCCAAAATAGGCTTGGCCGCCACAACTGGTACTATATCCAAGATATGCTCTGGTACGCTGGAATTGTTCTTCTTGATGATTCTCTCGATGATGTTGAATACGCTCGCGTGTTAAGCGTTTTAGGGGCTGGACACCGTCATGAGCAAGTAATGTTTGGGCGTATGTTAGAACTGGCAGGAGACGATGGTGGTTGGCAACCTAAACTTGATTATGCTTTTGGACACCAACCGACGGTCTATTGGGCTTTTATGCATTGTTGGCGTTCAGCTACAGGAAAAGAAATAGAGCCAAACTGGGTACACATAGTTAACCCTGATTATATTCTTAGAAATTTTCTTGAAGTTGAAGGGAGGGCTATTAGACATTTTGGGTATGCCCGTTCGTGGGGAACAAAAACAACAGGTCCGGATCTTTTGTACGATCATATACGGCAGTTTCTACATTTTTTTGGTTCCTCTGAACCGGGATATTCTGCTATAGCAAACCTGTTGAGCAAGAGAATAGAAGAACTTGGACCTTCCGAAGGAGCACATCCCATCAACCCGTTCCTTTATACTGAAATAGATAAAGCACCTATGCCAGGTATACCTAAGGGGATGCCTATTGCACGCCATTACTCTAAAATTGGTCTTGTGTTGATGTCTTCTGGGTTTAGCCCAAAAGATACTTATGCACTATTTGCTGCTGGAGAAGGTTTAACAAGTTCTGAACATTTTGACGCAACCCATTTTAGTATTTACAAACAAGGAGACCTTGCTTTAGATAGCGGTTCTGGTAATATTGGCCAACATACAGAAAAATACGCAAAACAGACTGTAGCACACAACGCTGTTCTTATACATATACCTGGCGAAACAAATTATGGTGGACAGAACAGAACAACAAGTTTTGCAAAAGTCCTTGCTTTTGAAACAACCCCTTATTTTAGTTATATAGCAACAGACGCTACTAAAACCTACCACCCTGATAAATGTGAACAGATGGTCAGACAGTTTATATACCTAAATCCCAACCTTTTTCTTGTATTTGACAGAGTAGTTTCTGTTAAACCTGAATACAAAAAAAGCTGGCTTTTACATACATCTAATGAACCAGAAATCATACAAAACGAACTTAAAGTTGACCAAGGAGATGGTCGTATATTTTGCCGTACTCTTTACCCTATAAATGCAATTATAGAAAAGATAGGGGGACCAGGTAAAGAATTCTGGACAGGAGATAAAAACTGGCCTATCGGAAACCAATATTTTAAAAGAGAACGAATGAACAGTATGCACGATGTTACCGATACAATAGGGCGCTGGCGAGTTGAAATAACTCCAGTTGCAAACAAGAACGAAACCTCTTTTTTACATTTAGTACAAGTTTCAGAAAAAAATATTGAAAAAATGGTTGACAGCAAAGTATCTGAAAAAGATGGTAAAATAAGAGTATCTTTCTCTTTGGAAAATCTTTATTATAGTATAACGGTTAATAATATAGGTGAAATAGGTGGGCATATACGTATAACAGAAGACAAAACAATAAAAGTAGACCAATTGTTTACAAATGAGGTTATGGAGCAGGAAGGGTTGGCTTGTCTTCCCTAAAGGAGCGAAATGAAAAAAATTTTCAAATTTTTTTTAGTTGTTCTATGTTTTATATCTTTTAGCATAAAAACTTTTGCAGATAATGGAACAACTGTTGAAGATTTAATCAAACAATTAACAGATATAAATACAAAAGTAACCCTTGAAAAAGATGCCCAATCAGAAGCAGTTATAAAAATTGTTGCATTCGGTAAATTAGCCACAGAACCTCTTATAGCCCTTCTAAAACACGAAAATAGTTCTATAAGAGCAAAAGTTGCTTGGGCACTTGGCGAGATTAAAGATCCTAAGGCAGTACCTTCGCTTGCTGATATGTTGACAGATAAGAATGTTTTTGCACAAGCGGCAGCCTCAAAAGCTTTGGTATCGATAGGAAATGCTTCTGTTGAAAAATTTATTGAGGCTTTAAAAAATCCCAACCCTGAAATACGGAAAATATCAGCCTTTTCTTTAGGGAAAATATCAGATAAAAGAGCAGTTAGTTCTTTAATATCAACTATTAACGATAAAGATGTGTATGTAAAAATAAGAGCAATAGACTCTCTCGGAAAAATAAAAGATGAGAGAGCCGTTGAACCTCTTATTTTGTCTCTTACAGATAAAGATGTAAGAGTAGGAGAACATGCCAGTTGGGCTCTTTCGGAGATAGGGCAACCTGCTGTTAACCAGTTAATAAAAGTTTTAGAGAATGAAAACCTTGAAACTCGAAAACTTGCAATAAAATCCCTATCCAACATTGGTCTACCAGCTGTACAACCACTTATATCCTGCCTTAAAACAGCATCTCCTCAGGTGCGTGGCCACTCCGCTGAATCTTTGGGAATAATAGGCAACAAATTAGCCACAAATCCTCTTTATGAAATGGTAAAAGATAAAGACAATTTTGTTAGAAGTAGAACTATTGAAGCATTAGGTAGAATCGAAGGGAATAGTGTATCAGAACTTCTTTTAAAAGCATTAAAGGATAATTCAGCAGAAGTTAGAAGTAGAACCATATCTACCCTAAGTGTAATAGATGGGAACAGGTTTAACGACCTTTTCACTTACTATCTCAAAGACCCTGATAAAACAGTTAGAATTTCTGCTGCTGAGGCTATATTAAAAACTCCTCAACCATCAGCAGTAGAACACCTTATTGAGTCATTAAAAGATGAAGAGAGAGAAGTAAGACGCCTTTCAGCAGAGACATTAGGAAAACTGGGAGACAGAAGAGCTATCCGTCCTCTCATAGATGCTTTAGCAGATCCGTGGAGAGCTGTTGGGTACTTTGCTAACAATTCGCTTGTAAGTTTAACTGGTCAAAACATTACTTTTCCTTCAACCTGGTCTGCTGAATGGATTAAATTATACCGTAAACCTAAATGGGAAGACTGGTGGGAAAAAGAAGAGAAGAAAGGAGAGGCAAAATAATGAAAAATATAGACAAAAAGAGCGGAGCAATAATACGAGATGCAAAGTTTTTTGAATCACCACCTTTCTGGATATCTGATTGGGATGAAGTAAACAAGTTTCTTGACAACATAAAGAAGGGAATTGTAACAGAAATAGGAAAATCTTATGGTGGTCGCCCCATAAGAGCAGTAGCTTATGGCGAAAAAGAACCTATTGAAAGAAAATGTAATATTTCTATTTCTAAGCATAGCGGTAAACCAGAATGTTTTTTTGACCATTCAAAACGTACTCACCCTGTTATATTAATTATTTCTACAATACACGGCGCTGAAATTGAAGGTTGCGTTTCTTGTGTGAACATATCAAATGTTATAGAAAAAGGGGTAGACCTTAGGGGGCGTAAATGGGATAATTTAAAAGAATTGGCAGAAAAAGCCCGTCTGATAATGGTCCCTCTTGCTCAACCAGACGGTAGAATACGAAGTGCAATAAAACATCTTGTAGGGGGCACAATAGACGACCTAATGTATTACGGGCAAGGACACCCAAAAACCAAGCAAGGAGAAAAACCCTGTTGGTACTCTTATGATACACCAGAAAGCCCTATAAACTTAAACAATGTAGGGTTTCTTGGTGGATATTATAATGATGCTGGAGTCAATATAGATCTTGATGATTTTTTCTCAGAAAATATTGCTCCTGAAACACGTGCTCTTCTAAATCTGGTAAGAGATGAAACACCTGATATTATCACTATTTTACATAGCCATAACCCTGGACCGTGGCTTTCTCGCCCAAACTCTATCTTACCAATAAATGTTCGTTATAGGCAAGCAGTAATTGGAGCCCTTGTTGCGGATAGACATAGAAGAGAAGGATTAAGACCCGCTTGGAAACCACCATCAATCGATTCTTCAGACAGATATTTTAGCGCTATAAACCTTCCCATATTCTTGCATCAGGCGTCTGGCGCTTTACCTACTGCTTTTGAGTTTCCTCATGGGCTTGTTGGACACCCCTACACTTTTGATGAAATTTTAGATATAGGAATGACCCTCATTGAAGAAATTTTGAGATATGGGGTACTGTATCGAAATAGTTGCAGGATATAGTAGTAAAAAAGAAAAACGACATTGGTTGGCTATATAAAATTAGTAGTTCAAAGTAAGTTAGTTTGAGAAAAATTTCTTTATTACAAGTAGGGGAAAAGTCTTAATGTTAACAAAAATCTCTATTTTGTTTCTTACTTATATTTGTTTATGCTCTATAGGTGTACCAGACAATATTCAACTTACAAATATTTGCAGGCAGACACTCCAAGAACATTTCACAGGTAAAACAGATACCATTGAAAAGAGTGTTTACGACCAGATAAAGTCTAGACCTATATTTGTTACTCTTAAAAAGAATAACCAGACAAGAGGGTGCGCAGGCACTTTACAACCATCTTTCTCTTGCCTTAGAGAAGAACTTGAATATTTTACTATAAACGCTGCAACAAAAGATTTTCGGTACCCTCCTATAAGAGAAGATGAACTTAAAAATATTACAATTATAGTTACTCTCCCTAAAAAACTTAAAGCAGTCGAATCCATAAGGTATTATAACCCGTGGAAACACGGACTATTAGTTAGGAAAGACGGTAAAGAGGGAGTTATCCTTCCTTGTGAAGGCAAAACAAGTAGTTATTCAATAAAAAAAGCCGTTTCTCAATCAAGAATAGGGGATATAAAAGGTGCGGATATATATATTTTTGATTGCGAAACCATCGTTGAGCAAAAAAACAGGTGAGAGAGTAATGATAAAAGATGAGCTCCCCTGCTTGTCATTCCGGACTTATCCCGAGTACCCCCGAGGGACTTGAGCCGAAATTTTGCTTTTACTACTCCTGTTACATGGGTTAGGTTAGAGATACTTAAACAAGTTCAAGATGACAGAGTGGGCGGGGAGAAGGTATGGAAAATTTAGCGGAACGAAAACTATAATGGAGAATAAAAAATGAAAAAATATCTTTTAATTTTATCCTTCTTTTTTCTTCTTTTTTCTTCTTTAAAAGGTTACTCTGATACCGTCAACGGAAAGATAGTCCAATCGGACAACTCTATTGTATCAGGAGCAAGGGTAACATTCTATTCGAGACACCCACAATTTAGAAAATCTGTTAATACAGATAAAAACGGGTATTTTTCAATTAGTGAGTTACCTTCTGGGTATTACAATATAGAGATAGCTGCCAAAGGGTTTTGTAGAGAGTATGTTACAAGGTTTGAAGTGAACGAAGCCAAATTAGGTATTCTTTCTCCCACTTTTAATATATACAAACCCGGTTCTGTTAGCGGGTATGTATATGATGATAAGGATAGACCTCTATCCGGTATAAAAGTCAACAATACAACAACCAACAGCAAAGGGTTTTATACTATATATTGGTTAAGACCTGGACCTGTCTATTTAACGGCAAGTTCAAAAAAATATGTCAGAGAACATAAAAGCACTACAATCTTAGAGAACAAAAACAGAGGTGGAATTAATTTCACTCTTAAAGAAGGCGGTTCTGTTTCTGGCAAAATTATATCTAAAGAGACAGGCAAACCCTTAAAAAATGTAACAGTCAACTCTTGGGGCAAATCCTACGGTGACGCTACAACTGATGCTAACGGTTTTTTTATCATCGAAGGGCTGGCAGAAGGCGAACACCAACTTAACGCCTACATACAGGGCTACGAAAACATCTCTGATGTTCAGACATATATCAAAAAGAAACAAATAGTAGAAATTCCTACAATAAAGATGGCTTTAAGGCCAGAATCTTTTAACCTATATGATAGAAACAGAGTATTCACAGAATCAGAGAAGGTATTTGTTCTATACAACTCTTTCCGAGTAAAAAAATGTGGTATATCCATATTCAGGGTAGATAATATTAAAGAAGAGATACAAAAACTTCCGGCAGAGGTAAAGAATAAAAAAGTTGGAGGGAATATTAGTCAAGCAATAAAATATATTGATACCAGAGAGTTGTCCTGCCACCTATTATATAAAAAAGATTTTGAGATAAATTATCCAAGCCCGTTAAGCGATATATACGACAAAAAATTTGAAATAGGACCTCTACCTATAGGTACATACATAGTTGTATCAAAACCAGAGAACCTACCTGAACAGAAACATTTTTTAACCGTTACAGATTTATCTCTTATCTCAAGAACAGATAAAGATAAAACAATTCTTTATGCTTGTGACATAAATAGAGGAACCCCTTTGAAAGAAGTTGAAATTAGTCTGCTTGACAGAAACCTTGATACAACACAAAAAGGGGTAACAGATAAAAACGGTCTATTTGAAATAGAAGGTAAATATCATAGAATAGTTGCAACAAAAGGAAGTTCTTATGCATCTCTTAGTTATGATTATTATCACCAAGATTTAAGTAAAAGATATACCTACCTTTATACAGATAGACCTGTTTACAGACCTGAGCAGACAGTATATTTTAAAGGAATAACAAGAGAAGCGACCAACGGTTCTTATGAAATCTCCAAAAGTAAAAAAAAGGTTATAAGTATACAAGATCCCCAAGGTAACAATATTCATAAAAAAGAAGTTGAAGTTTCTCCTGCTGGCAGTTTTTACGGTTCTTTTACTCTTTCTGAAGAGCCTCCACTGGGTAGTTACACAATATCTTGCGGAGAGAGTTCTTCTAATTTCAAAGTCCTTGAATATAGGAAACCCGATTACCTAATAAAAATTACACCAGATAAAAGTAGGTACCTACCAAACGAAACAATAAACGTCTCAATTAACGCCCAATACTACTTTGGTTCTCCTGTAAAGGAAGCAGAAGTTCATTATTCTGTCTACGAAAAACCTTCAACATCTTTTTATGATGAACACTTAGAAGAATACTATTATGGTTGGGGCTATGGAACACAAGTTTTAGCAGGTAAAGGTATTACAGACGATAAAGGGAACCTTGAGATAAAGATACCTTTAAAGAATTCTTACGATGCTGAATCTGTGTATACTATTGAAGCAAGGGTCGTTGACTCAAGCAGAAGAGAAGTTAAATCTACTGCTAACACAATAGTTGTGCCCGGCACTTTCAAAATAGATATAGGTATACAAAAAAATCTTTATAAACTTGGAGAAGATATACCTATACAAATATCTGTTACAGATTATGAAAACATACCTATCCCTCAAAAAAACCTCAATTTTTATGCAGGAATTGAGGTATACAAAAACAAAAAAATTCTTTTTACAGAGTTTTTAAAAAGGGAATTATTTACAGATGAAGACGGCAAAAAAAGTATTAAAATCACCCCTACTAGAGCAGGGTACACAAAAATATTTATACAGAGTAAAGACGAAAAAAACAATCTTATCACAAGCAATAAGTATATATGGATAACAGATAAAGATACTCCTTTTGGTTGGTCAGGACAAAGACAGATGGAGATAGTTCTTGATAAAGATATATATAAGGCGGGAGATACAGTTCAAGCACTTATAAACTCTTCTGTAGCCAATATCCCTCTTCTTATAAGTTTAGAGAGTTCAAAAATATATAATAAAGAGGTAGTCAAACTTAATGGGAATACAGGGCTTTTTGAGTTTAAATTAAAAGAAGAACATATCCCTAACGTTTATATTACTGTCGCAGGAGTTAAAGATAAAAAATATTATACCTCAAGCAGAATAATTAAGTTATCATCAGAAGAGCATCTTTTAAAGGTTGATATAGAAAGTGATAGGGAACAATATCTGCCCGGTGAGAAAGTTTCATATTTAATCAAAACTAAGGATTTTAAAGATAATCCCACACCAGCAGAGTTCTCTTTTGGGCTTGTTGATGAATCTATATACTCAATATCAGGCGAACTTGCCCCTAAAATTGAAGATTTTTTTTATGGAACAAAACCGCTTAATATAGGGTCCTCTTACTCTTTTTATGAATGGCTTTACGCGGGCGCCGGTAAAGACCTTACAGATGAAAACATACGTAGAAACTTTAAAGATACCGCCTATTGGAACCCCATTATAATGACAGATAACCAAGGTAGAGCATCTCTTGAAGTTACTCTACCAGACAACCTTACAACATGGCGCGCAACAGTAAAAAGCGCAACTCTTGACACAAAAGTTGGAACTTCTACCCAAAAAATTATTTCTACAAAACCGCTTATAGTTCGGCTTATAACTCCCCGTTTTCTTGTAGAGTACGACCGACTTTTTATAACAGGAGTTATCCATAACTACACAGAAGAAGACCTCCTTATCAACGCCAACCTATCAGTGGACGGAATAAAGGTACTTGACCCGTCTACAAGAGAGAAAAGAATCCCAGCAGGGAAAGAGTGGCAGATTAACTGGCAAGTAAAGGTTGAAGGAGAAAAAGAAAAAGCAGTTATCCAACTCAGAGCAACAGCAGGTAAAGAAAAAGACGCTATGGAGATAACTCTTCCTATATATATTTATGGGGAAGAGGTTTTTCAGGTAAAAAGAGGAGAAATTGCCCCTTCTTCTTCTGATAGTTTTTTTATACCTGTTTCTGCTATTTTACCTACAATTGACCTAAAAACTATTATCTACCCTTCTCTTGCATCCGGACTATTTAGAAACCTTGATTACTTAGCAGAATATCCTTACGGATGTATTGAACAAACTATGAGTAGGTTTATCCCGCTAATCTATTTAAATAAAGTCATAAAAGAGGTCGGTATAAAGGATTTATCTTTCCTTGCTGAAGATGAAACAAAATTTAAGAGAATGCTTGAAGAGATGCCCCAAATGGTAAATATAGGTTTGTCCCGTATTTATGCAAGCCAGAACACCAATGGAGGGTGGGGTTGGTGGTCAAATGATTCAAGCAGGTCTTATATAAGCGCTTATGTCTTGTACGGGTTATCTATTACACAAAAAGCAGGGTACGAAGTTAACCCAGAATGTGTAAAGAGAGTAAAAGATTTTCTTAAAGAAAAGATTAACGATGTAGAAAATATTAACGAAAAAACATATATTCTTTTTGCACTAACTCAGGCAGAAGAATTTAATAAAACAGAACTTGAAGAGATTTATAAAAAAAGGGCAGAAATAAATTCTTATTCTCTTGCCCTCTTAACCTTGATTTATGCTGAACAGAAAGAAAATAAGAGAGCAACCCAACTTCTTGAAGAACTGTATAAGAAAAGGACACTTCTTTCTAAGTCTATATCATATTGGAAAACAGAAAGAACTGGTTATTACGGATGGACCAACAACGATGTGGAAGCGACAGCCTGGGCACTTAAAGCAACCCTTGCTGTTGCCCCAGATAATAAAGAAGCAGTAGAGGCGGTAAGGTATCTGTTATGGAGAGAAAAATCTGGTTATTGGCGTTCAACCAAAGATACCGCTATATGCGTATTTGCTCTTGCAGACTTTTTGAAAACGAGAGACGAACTGTCTCCTAATTATCTTATTTCTTTAAGTGTCAACGAAAAAAGACCTGTAACAACAACGGTTACAGACGATACCCTTAAAAATTTTTCCTCAATAACAAAACTCCCTGTATCAGCCCTTGATATAGGTAAAGAAAATAAGGTTAAACTTTCAAAAGAAGGAAAAGGTAGAGCATACTATTCCCATAACCTTAAATATTTCACGAGAACAAATTTTATAAAACCTAAAGATGAAGGTTTTAAAGTTGAAAGAGAATATTTCCTTTATAAGAAAGATATCAACGACCTTAATATATACAAAGAGCCACAAGAAAAATTTGAAGGGACAGTTAAGGTTGGAGAGATAATAATGGTAAAAATCTCTGTGATAGGGAAGGAAGGTTATCAGTATGTAATGGTTGAAGATATGTTGCCAGCAGGGTGCGAGGTTGTTGAACACCAACAAGATAACTGGTACACAAAAAAAGAAGTCCGAGACGAAAAAGTGGCGTTTTTTGATTCATCTTTTGGTGAGTATAAAAAAGAGTTTTACTATTTTCTGAGAGCGGAAACACCAGGTCGATACCATATACTCCCCACAAAAGCATCTATGATGTATCTACCAGAGTTCTGGGGACAATCATCAGAAAGTTTTTTAACAATTACAGAAAAATGAGCAAAAAATTTAATTTAGTTTTAATTTTTATAATGGTTAGCGTTAATTCTTTCTGCGACAATCTTTTCTCACATAAATGGGCATCATATACCACCTATTTTCAGACAGAAGTCGAGAGAGCAAAAAACATACAGATGGCAGTTGAAAAACTTGACGGCTTTATTTTACACCCTAAATCAGAGTTCTCTTATAACGAAACAGTTACTTGGCAGATACCGAGAGACCAACTTAGGTACGCTCCTGCTATAGTAAATGGAAAACTCCTACCCGCTTCTGGTGGAGGACTTTGCCAGGTTTCTTCAACTCTTTATGCTACAGTTCTTTCAGCAGGGTTACATATTACAGAAAGGCAAAACCATTCGAGCCCAGTGGGTTATATCTCTATGGGATTAGACGCAACTGTATCGTCAACTGAAGGTATAGACCTTAAATTTACCAATAATACCGATTTTCCATTTATAATAAAAGCTGAAATTAAAAAGAATACACTTACGATTACTTTAGCATCTTCAGTACCACTTAACAGAAAAATTAGTCTTTCAACAAACATAATAGAAACAAACAGCACACAAATTAAAACCATAACAACCCGTAAAACAGATTTCAAAAACGGGGTTACAGAAACAGAGATCATATCTCATAGCACCTATCTCAGGGTTAAACCCCAACAACCTTAAACCTCCCAAGGTCAAACCTTCGGAGGGAGTATTTATTTTTTGATTTCAAATTAAAAGTGATATAATATCAAATATATATCTTATATAAAAATAATTGACAATCTTATAATAGTGAGGTAGAATAAATATAAATGAGAAGATACAATAGAGTAAACATTTGTGTAGATAAAGGAATACAAACGAGGTTTGTTCTTTATACACTTATTTCTTTAATAATTGGGTGCGTTATTGTTAGTGCTTATGCATTTTATTCAGTGTGGATAGATATCGGAGATAAAATATTACACTCTCATTCTATAAACACAATGTTCACATCCTCATTGAATAAATTTATCGCTACAAATCTTTTTATTATAACTATTCTTGCAATTATTACTTCCTTTGGAATGCTTTTATTATCTCACAAAATAGCTGGACCTGCTTTCAGAATAAAAAAAATGCTGAAAGAATTACAGGAAGGTAAAGACCCTACTTTTGAACTTAGAAAAGGAGACGCCTTGAAGCCTATTATGGAAGAGTTGGAAAAGTTAGCAGTCCAACATAAATCGATAGGAGAAAGTGCTCTAAGGGTTGTTGAAACATGGAGAAAAACTCAAGTTAAAGATATGAGTTTAAATCTTGCATTAAAAGAATTAGAAAATAAGATTATTTACCTTTCTATTGAACAAAATAATAGGGGAGGGAAAAAATGATGAAAAATAAAAAAGGATTTAGTTTTATAGAAATTATGATTTTCTGTTTTATATCTGTCATTCTACTTACACTGGTTGTTAGTATGGTATCAAATTCTAAAGAATTTTCTCGTACTCTTGGCTGTATAAATAATATGAAAACAATTTCTCAAGCAATTGAATTATTTAAGAGCGATTACAAAGAAACTCCAGTTTTTCTTGCTGAATTGTATCCTAAATATATATCAAGCGAAGAAGCGTTTATATGTCCTGCAGATAGGAGCCACACAAATAGTTATGAACCCGGCTACATAGGACGAGACGATTCAGAAGGAAATGATAACAAAGTGTTTCTTACTTGTAATAGACACCAGAAGAACAGTAAAACAGTTGCAGCATATCTTTCTTATGCTGTAGATGTTGGGAAAACCCAAAAAATAATGTGGAAAGCAAACGATTACTCTGAAGCAGTACCTGTAAAATTTGGAGAAAGTCGGAATTCTGGAACTTTCATATTTGCTGACAATAGAACTATGAAGATAACAGATACAGTATTCGTACATTCTTCTTTCACAAGTAATGATGATAAGATATATAGTATTGCAGTTATCCCTGCAGACTCGGTAGCACAAAAAACTCACGAGGTACACCACGAAGGAGAAAGCAGTAGGTTTGAAGTAATAACACCAGCAGTTATTGCAGGAGTTGAAGGAACCAAATTTACAATAAGCACACATACTAAAGAGACAAACGGTAAACCTAAAAATTTTACTACAATTAAAGTATCTGAAGGCATTGTAAATGTTCAAGATAGACTCCATGCAAGAGAATCTGTATTAGAACAAGGTGACGAAATAGTTGTTAGTGCTATGGAGTGGACAGAAGAAGAATTACAGGAAGCGAGTGGTGGCAACAGTTACAACTTCCAGGATTTATTAGATTGGCTTTCTAAATTTTTTGTACCCCGAAAACCCAGAAGATAAGATTAGTTTAACCTTCTTATAACTTTGAATGAAATCTATAGTAGTAAAAAGTTTGTTTGTTATCTCCTTAATTGGAGCAGTTATATTAATTTTTCAAAAGGGGTATTTTGAAAAAGCTGAACTGGTTTTATATGACTGGCGATTAGAAAGGGTCTCTTGTTCTGTATCAAAAACAGCTCCAATTGTTATTGTTGGACTCACCCAAGACTTTGAAAAACAGGTAGGAGAACCTTTTTCTCGTAAATTTCATACTCAACTTATTGATATTCTTGAAAGAGAGAATGCAAAAGTAATAGGTTTTGATATATACTTCCCATCTATAACTAATAAAAATATTGATATCCCTTTAATTTCTGCTATAAAAAAATCTAATAAAACTGTTTTACCTGTCTTTTCTCCAGTTAGACTTAATAAAAAAGAAGGCACCTCTTATATTGCTTCTGAGATAAGAAGCAGTTCTCCTGAGTTTAATGAATCTGCGATATCTTTGGGCCATATTAACACAATCCCTGACATAGACCAACTTGTAAGAAGAATCCCCGCATTTTTACAATATAATGATAAGCAATATCCCCAAATTTCACTTGAAATGTCAAGGATTTTCTACGAAAAAGATGAAGTTTCTTTTAATTACTCAAACAAATTTAAAAAATATTTTAGGTTTGTTCCTTTAATTGACGACTCCTCCATTTACGTAAAAATACTTCCAAATGACTGTATCGAAAACTACTTTATTTCTTTCGAAGATGTTCTTTTAGGAAAATACCCTAAAGACCTATTTAAAAATAAGGCAGTAATTATTGGGCAGACAGTTGTTGGAGCAAAAAATGCTGACCTTATACCAACATCTTTAGGAACAAGATTTGGAGTGCTACTACAAGCTTCATGCTTATATAGTGCCATTACAGGAGAATATATATATAGGGTCAACAAAAATGTAATCATAGGATTATTAATTATTTGGGCAATTCTTATGGCTTTTACATTATTCTCTTACTCCTCAATATTGAACAGTTTTCTAATTATGGTTTTTTCAGGACTATTGGTTTTTCTTTCTCTTAAAGGAATGCGAATTTTGGGATTATTCATTGATGTTGTTCCATTTTTAGTTATGTCATTTTCTTTCTATTTATCTTCTATAATATATTCTTTATTTTCAGCTATTAAAAAAGTTACTCAGAAAGAACGTACTCTTAAACTCTTATATGATGTAGAAAAAGAGATAACTAACATCTTAAGCCCTACTGAATTTTCTTACAATAGTGATGAGTCAGATTTTTCGCTATTCGAAGGAGAAGCCCTAATAAAGAAGACCCCAGGGTTAACTCTTAAAACTGTTTTAACTTCTATAGGAATACAATATGGCGCTATTGTGACAGTCTCTGCTTTCAATAAATATCAAGTTTTAGCAGAAGAAGGAGATTTTGTTTCAAAAATAGATATGAATAAAATTATACAAGAAGCCTTCGAAAAGAAGGAACCTATTATTATTAACAAGATTCCAGCAACAAGCGACCTAAAAAAACATAATATAAACAATATGCTTCTTTTGCCTATATTGTCTCACCCAAGACTCAAAGTTTTAGGCATTTTTATCAACAAACAGTATGCACCTTTTTCAAAGAATAACTTTTTTTCAAAAGAAGAACTACCTCTTATAAGTTCCTTAACCCTCCAATCTCTTATAGCTATTCAAAATGCTCGGTTAAACATAACCCTTAAAGAAACACAGTTGGAAAGTATTTTCAGGCTATCGGTAGCTATAGAATACAGGGATAGAGAAACAGGTATGCATATACAAAGAGTTAGCGAATATGCTGGAATTGTTGCAGAAAATGTAGGACTACATAAAAACGAAGTTGAACTCATAAAAAGCGCTATGCCTCTTCACGATATTGGTAAAATAGCAATACCTGATAAGGTCCTTCTCAAACCAGGTAAGTTAACAGAAGAAGAGAGAGAAGTTGTAAAACAACATCCTCTTTTAGGAGCAGAAATACTTAAAGGTTCTAAATCTCTCCTACTAAAAGCGTCTGAAATTATTGCTCTATACCATCACGAAAAATATGATGGTTCGGGATATCCGTTTGGCTTAAAAGGCAATAGTATTCCTCTCTATGGAAGAATAGCTACCATTGCAGATATTTTTGATGCTCTCTCTTCTAAAAGGGTTTATAAGGATGCAATAAGTTTTGAAGAAAGCAAAGCTCTACTTATATCAGAATCAGGGACAACTTTTGACCCAAATTTTGTTCAAGCGTTTTTTAAAAGCGAAAAGAAGATAAAATTTATAATGGAAACCTACAAAGAACCAGAATAAGAGACTACTTTATAGGAGCAGAATATGAGTAAAATAAGACAACCCGCAGTTGATAACTATTTTTACCCCGGCACAAAGACAAAATTGCTGGAGACATTAGAGATACTTACAAACCAACAATCAATAAAAGAAGCAGTTGTTTCTGTAATATGTCCACATGCCGGTTATATATTTTCTGGCGCTACGGCAGGTATGGTATATAGCAATATTATTATACCTGAAACAGTTATCCTTCTTGGGCCCAACCATCAAGGGTACGGAGAACCTTTTGGGGTTTCAAGTTCAGAATATTGGCGTACTCCTCTCGGAGAAATAAAGATAGATACTGACATTGCAAAAGATTTAGTATCAGAAAGCAGATATTTAGAGTTTGACGATATATCTCATAAATCAGAACATTCTCTTGAGGTTCAAATACCTTTTATACAGTTCTTCAACCCACAAACTGAAATTGTTCCCATATCTCTATCTGGTTATATTGATAACCCTGCTTGGGTTGAGATAGGAGAATCAATTGCAAAAGTAATACAAAAATATAATCCTATAAAAAATGTGTTAATTATTGCAAGTACTGATATGAACCACTACGAATCTCAAGAAAATACAGAAGAAAAAGACAAATATGCTATAGAAACAATCTTATCACTCGATGAAAACCTATTGATTGAAAGAATAGCAGAAAAGAATATTTCGATGTGTGGGTATGGAGCTGTGATTGCAACAATAGTTGCCTCTAAAGAACTCGGTGCAAAAGAAACATCTCTTATTGAATATACTACAAGTGGTGCCAGAAATAAGGATTATTCTCAAGTAGTAGGATATGCTGGAATTATAATAAAATAATAAATTTCTGTAAGGAGTAAGGTGTTTATTTTGTGGATTGTTTGGCTAATTATTCTACTTTTTAATAGTTTCTCTTTATCGTTGTTATATTACAAAAAAGAGAAGTTCGCTTTTATTTTATTAAGTATATCTATATTCTTCTATTCTCAGATTCTTGGGATATTCACTCTATTAGGTTTGCTTAAAATACTCCACCCTGTTTACATTACCCTATCTTTTTTATGTATATCTTTGGGGTTCTATTTTTTATCAAAAAAGAAAGGTACATTTGAGTCTTTACAAAAACAGGTGTATGTAACCTGGAACCCCCTCCTTAGTATCCCTTTTTTTATTTTAATTGGAACCTATTTTATAAGTTCGTACTATAGAATGCCATTAGCCCCGTTAACAACAGACGGGCTGTTATACCATCTTCCATTTGCAGTAGAATTTGCAAAGACCCGTAGTATAGACTTTACTCCTATTTTTTTTAATGATATTTCAATGACATACTACCCACAAGGTGGAACAATCTTTTATCTGTTTACAATGTATTCTGGCAAAGAATTTCTTTTAAAGTTTACTCAGTTACCTTTTATATTTATGGGAGCAATTTCCCTCTACCTTATATCAGAAGAGAATGGTTTTTCAAAATTAAGTAGAATTGGAATATTCTGTATATTCTGTTTAATTAAGCCAATAATAAAAGAATCCTTTTTATGTTATGTTGACATTCTTATGGCAACATCTTTTATATCAGCGCTATACTGCTTTTCATCAAAAAGAAAAAATATTGTTCCTATGGGAATCTTATCTGCGGCATTACTGATGTCTATAAAGAATTATGTTCTAATATACCTTATTTTAATAATTCCTTTCATTTTCTTAAAAAAGAAAGGCAAAATACCAAAAAAATTATTGTTCCTATCTATTATTTTCTTTTTATTTGCTGGCTGTTTTACTTATATAAGGAATTTTTTAATAATAAAAAATCCATTATTTCCAGCCAATATATCTTTAGGAAATATAACAATTTTTCAAGGGTTATTATCTTTTCATAAAAAAACTTTTATAGAATCTTTAAAGACGATTTTCGAACTTTTTATGAACCCTATATCAGATGTTGACCCCTCTAAATACATATCTTTTATTTTATTCTTTTCTTTACTTATATCTATACCCTTATCTTTGTTTAAAAAAGATAAGACGATTTTTTATATTCTACTAACCGTACCTTTATCAATTTTGATATATATCGTTGCCATACCCTCTGTTGTATATCAAATTAGGCACCTACTACCTATTTACGGAGCTTTATCCCTGTCTGTTGGGTATCTCTTTAAGGATACCAAAAAACTGCAATTTCTACCTTTTGTCTTATGTGGTTTTTTAGTAATTAATAACCTGATAGCAGAGATTGCAATTTTTCAAACAATTTTTCTTGCTTCCATCCTTTTTATTATTTTTATTTTTTTCTATAAAAAAAAGAAGTATCTATTATCTTTTGTTTTCCCTATATGTATTTTTCTTATGTTGTTGGGTTGGACTTTAACTTTAACTTCCGATATGTATAACAACACCAAATACGAAACTTGGAAAATGTTTTATGGGGCTAAATCGGATTTATGGAAATTTATTAATGAAAATTCTCAACAACCAAAAAATATTAGTTATATAGGTGATTTTCTTATATATCCGTTTTATGGCAATAATTATCAGAATAATATTCTTTATCAATCTATAAATAGTATAGAAACTATACCTATTCATAAAATGTCTATGGAAGAAAAGTTGTTTTCTGTTAAAGATTTTGAAAAACTTTATAGAAAAGATTTTTCCTATCAACTCTGGCGTACTGGTTTAGAAACAAAAAAAGTTGACTGGATTATATTGAAAAATGATAGATTTTACCTTGAAAAGGAATGGATACAGAAAAACTTAGATAGTTTTCAAATGATTTTCTCTAATGAATTTGCCACCATTTATGCTACCACCTTTTACTAAGGGGTCTTCAGTTGTTCGGCTATAATATTAACAAGTTCTTCTATTTTGATAGTATTGGTTTTTTTATCCACAGAAAGGTTTACTCCTCCAAAAAGTCCACTTTTAACCAACAATTGTTTACCACCTTTTTCACCAGCAAGCCCTTCCACAGTTAGGTATCCGTTATTAACTGTTATCTTGCCAGACATCTGACTGTACCCAAAATTTGAACTTCCTAAGGTCTTTATAGGGTTACCACCACCCATAGAGGATAAAACCTTGACTGCTTCAAAATTCATCAATTGTTTTATACCTTTTTTTCTTATAGATTTAAACGTCATTTCCAAAGAAAGAGTCTTGTTTACAAAGAACCCTTTACCTTCAGCATCTAAAATACCTGAGATATAAATTTCTTCGTTAAGACTATGAACAATTTGAGCAAGATTTGTATTATTTATTCCAAATTCAAACAAGATGTCAGGTTTATTGGACAACTCAGAAATGTTGTATAAAATACTTCCGTTTCCATTGTAAAACCGAAAGGTTCCTGCACCAACAAATTTTTCATTAAAAACACTCTCAAAATTTAAAATTTTTAAGTTTTTTAAACTCATCTCTTCGACGTTTAAGATTTTTTCAGTAGTATCAAACCTAAAATTTTTAAAATCTAAATCAAGAAAAGAGAGGTTGGGAAGATTTAGGGATAGAGAACCATCAAATTGGAGTTTTTTTTTATATTGGTAACCTTAAAGTCATTTAATATAGCACTACCACCTTGAATATTAAGTTTATATTTATCTCTTATTTCAAGAGGAAGTAATTTAAAAAATTCCTCAAGGTTCATATTATCTGTGTTAAAACTCAAGTTAAACTCATCATAACTAACATCTCCGTTGAAAGATATTTTGCCACCAAAAGCATTAGATATATACCCGTTATTAATTTTTGCGCTCTTCTTTGAAATATCATAAACACCTTTAACATAAGCCATAAACTTAGCGTCTTCTGAGGTGGCAAGGTCTTTAATATTAACATCAAATGAGATTGTCTGTAGTTTTTCTTGGCCTGTTGATACAAAATTTGCAGTCCCAAAAACCGTACCTGAAAAAGGTAGGTTTAAATCAAAAATCTGTTTTATCTCTTCAATTTCTACACCTTTAAACTCAACTGATGTATTAAAATTGCCTTTTCCCCAGTTTTCAAGAAAACCTTTTATTTCAAGAGTACCAACTTTTTCAATCTCAATATTGGTTCTATCTACATTGATTGTCTGCCCTTTAAAACTGCCAGAGAAAGACCCCTTAATTGATATATCCCTCTTTGTATCTTTTAGGACAACATCCCCTGGAGCAGAAAAAGCAAAGGCTTTTCTTAGAAACATCGGTCTAACCTTTAACTCTTTCAAAAATAGAGAAAAAAGCGGTGTAGAAACATCTATTTTATTTACAAAAATTGATGGGAATTTACAAGAAACTGTATCTATATTTATTGTATCGGTAGGTAAGGAAGCAATTTTTTTAACAATAAACCGTTCTGATGCCTTAACAAAAAATAAATATTGTAGGATAATTACCGTAAAAAGAAGGATTACAATAATTGTACTTCTTCTTGTTTTCATTTTATAAAAAGATTATCTTTTTCTGGAAGTAGCAGGTTTACTTTGCCTTCTCTCTGTTTCTCCAACAACTCCAAAAAGAATTCTTCCTGTCGATGTTTGGATAGTGCTATCAACAATAACATCTATAATTTTACCTGTATGTTTTGATGCATCTTCAACAACAACCATAGTACCGTCCTCAAGATATCCTACCCCCTGCCCTGATTCTTTACCTTCTTTGATTATCTTTATAGAAATGCTTTCTCCACTCATTAAACTCGGTTTCATCAAGGTAGCAAGAGTATTCAAATTGAGTACTTTAATATTCTGTATTTCTGCAATCTTTGAAAGGTTAAAATCATTTGTTAGAATATCTGCATCAAGATCTGATGCAAGTTTGACAAGTTTTACATCAACCTCTTCAATATCTGGGTAATCAGCATCGTATATCTTCACATCTATTTTCCCATCGTGCCTCATTTTATTCAAAATATCCAACCCTCTTCTGCCTCGTTGCCTCTTTATTTCGCTTGACGCATCAGATAGAGCGTGCATCTCCTTTATTACAAATTTGGGTATCACCATTGCGTTAGGAATAAAACCACTCTTTGCAAGTTCGTGTACCCGCCCATCTATCAGAACGCTTGTATCAATAACTACAATCTTTTCTCTATTTTTGATACCGTGTATTGCTGGAAAAATAAACCCAAGTTCTTCCAGACCTTTAAGACCAATCATTATTCCAAGATATGAGAAAACAAAGTATAGTATAAACCTCAGATATTTTTCAACATCAGGATTCTCTATTGGAATAAGCAGAATAAATCCAGCCAAAAGAATTGCTGTAATAAGCCCCCCTATAAGACCGGATATTGCAAGAAAAAGTTTTTTTATAGGTATCTTTTCTATTAAAATTTCTATCCCTACTATTATAATAGAACCCACTAAACCTACCAAAGCACCTGTTATCCGTTTCTGAGGTAAAGAATAGAACCCCGTTATAATACTTAAAAGTATAAAAAATATTCTTATTATATATACACCCATTTTCTGCATCACCTTTCTCGTAAATATTCGCAAACACTAACGCATTGCTCGTTATAGAAATCAAGAAAAACTACCCGCACCTTTTATCCCCTTATGCTAAAACTTCAAAAAATAAGTTTTGCCTCTTTGCAAGTCGAACCCTACTAAGGAGAGGAATAGGTAATTTCCCATTTCTACATAAACCTGACGGTGTTCACAAAGAATTCACCCTTTCGTTAAAATAATTATAAATTATGCTCTTATTCAACAATATTTTACTATATATTTATATATTATGCAACTGTAGCACTACATTATAACTTGATAAACATTGAAATCACTTCTTTTAGCCACTTAACAGGAACTATCTCAATATTGGTTTTTCCAGTAACATCTTTAACGTTAACCTCAGGAACAACTGCAGTTTTAAACCCAAGTCTTTCCGCTTCTTTAACTCTTCTATTTACGTGCGAAATGTGTCTTATTTCTCCTGTTAAAGCAATCTCTCCCATAAAAATTGAACCTTCAGCAAGTGGAGAATCTTTTAAAGAAGAAACACAAGATACTGCTACGGCAAGGTCAGAGGATGTTTCAGAAATTTTTAGACCGCCTCCTGTGTTACAGTATACATCAAAGGTGTTAAAGGTTAAATGAAGTTTTTTTTCTAATACAGCTAAAATCATAGAAACCCTATTGTAGTCAAGCCCTAACACAGACCTTTTAGGGATACCGTAATAAGAAGGTGTAACCAGACTTTGTATCTCAACAAGAAGAGTTCGAGAACCTTCCTGATTAGGAAAAATAACTGAACCAGAGAGGTTTTGACTTAAAGAAGGTAAAAATAGAGACGACGCATCTGGAATCTCTTGCAACCCTTTCTCTTCCATACTAAACACACCTATTTCAGAAGTTGATCCAAAACGATTTTTTGTAGCTCTTAAAATTCTTAGGTTTGACCTTGCCTCTCCTTCAAAAGAGAGGACAGTATCAACTACGTGTTCAAGGAGTTTTGGACCAGCAATAACACCTTCTTTGGTTATATGTCCTATAAGAAAAACGGAAGAACCGCTATTTTTTGAGTAGTTAAGGAAATAGTTTGCATTCTCTCGAATTTGAGTAACAGAACCCGGAGTTGAAGGTATATCTGAATCAAATACCGTCTGAATTGAGTCAACAATAGTAAAATCAGGATTTAAAGTTTCAAGGGCGTCTTTGACAGACAACATATCGGTTGTGCAGAGAAGATACAAAGATTCAGAACCAAGTCCAAGTCTTTCAGCACGAATCTTAACCTGTGTTTTCGACTCTTCAGCACTTATATAAAGCACCTTACACCCAAGTTCAGAAAGTTTGCCTGCTATAGACAAAAGCAGAGTAGATTTACCTATCCCTGGTTCGCCAGCCATAAGAACAAGACTGCCGTGAACTACGCCACCGCCCATAACCCTATCAAACTCTCTTATGTTTGTGTTCACTCTTGAAACTTTTTCAACTTGTATTTCATTAAGTTGTTCTGGTTTTGATAATCCTATAACACTCTTTTTGGTTTTACCTGTGAACTCCTCAATAAGAGTGTTCCAACCACCACAATCAGGACATTTACCCAACCATCTTACTGTCTGATACCCACATTCAGAACAAGCAAATATTGTTCTACTATTTTTTTTCATATACTCAATTTCTTCTTCTAATAAAAAGTTTCCAAGGGTTTGCTTTAATATCTTTAACAAAATCTAAAACTTCCTTATATAGTTCTTCATTGCTAACAAACTGTCCCACACTTCCTTTTCCTTCATTTATGTTTAATAAAAGTTTGTTCAGTTCGTCTGAAAATAGACTTATCTTTTCAGCAGTCTCTTTGAACTGTGATGTTGATTCCTGTAAAAGAGTCATTTCTGTTTTTATTTGACCAAGAAGTTCTTTTTCTTTCATCAATTCAGAAATTAAACCTTCATTTTGCAGTTTTGTAAAAAATTCCTGTATAGGTAGCGAAGTCTTTTTAACCTCTTTTGAAGTGTCTTCAATAAAAACCTGCATTCCTTCAGCCACAGATTTAAATTCTTTTGCAGCACCAGATATTTCATCAAACATTTTACCTGACTTTTTCCCTTCAACTGCAAGGGCTCTAATATCTTCCATAGTCAGTTCCATTTTATCTTTTCCTGATACCAGAAGAAGATTGGCGTTGTCGACCAACTCTTCCAGTTTTGGTGTCTGAGTTACAACCATATCCTGTATGCTTTTATTGGTTTCTGATAACTCTTGTGCCATACCTTCCATCTGTTCAAAAAAGTTATCAATTCTTTCAGTAGCAGACGCTGCCCCTTTAACCAATCTACCAATATTCACCTGAACATCTTTTTCTCCTGTAATGTTTCGTACATCTCCAAGAATATCGTTAAACCTAACAACTATACTCTGACCAACATCAGCTATTCTTTCAAGAGACAAAGGATTATCTCCCTCAACAGTTTCTCCAGCACTGATATATTCTTGCTTCTGGCTAGGCGCTATTTCTATATATTTTTCACCTATAATACCGAGAGTCTGTATAGTTATCCTGCTATACCGTGCTATCTTTACATCCTGCCTTATCTTCATCTTCACAAGAACTTTCGGGGCAACATCATATACAATATCTATAGATTTTACTTCCCCCACCCTAACTCCACTTACTCTAACAGGAGACCCTACCTCTAAACCTGACACATAATCAAAAGACGCAGTAAGATCATACCCCCTATATTTGCCACCCTTAGCTTGTATAACAACAAACAATACAAGAGCAAACAGAGCTGTTAAAATAAAAAAACCAACCTTTATTTCTGTGGAAAAACTATTTTTTTTCATTGGACACTCCCTTTTCAATAAAACTTTGAATAATGGGATTATTACTCTTCTTTTTCAATTCTTCAAAAGTTCCTATATCTTCTATCACACCGTTGTTTATAAGAGCAATCCTATCAGAGATAAAGGAAGCAAGTTTAACATCGTGAGTAACAGTAATATCTGTGGTTTTAAATTTAATGTGTATATCTCTGATAAGGTTCATTATACTTTCGCTTGTTATTGGGTCTAATCCTGTTGTTGGCTCATCATAAAAAAGCATTTTAGGTTTTGAAATCAAAGCTCTGGCTATTGAAACCCTCTTTTTCATACCTCCGCTAAGTTGTTCAGGCAAAAAATCTTCAACATTTTCCATCCCAACATCTTTAAGTATATCAATTGCCATACCTTTTATCTTATCCTCAGAGTAATCTGTATGGTAAAGATAATAAAAACCCACGTTTTCCCATACACGTAAAGAATCAAGAAGAGCTGAATTTTGAAACACCATACCTATTTTACTGCGAGTTGACATAAATTCCTTTTCATTCATACTATCGGTTCTTTTGCCAAACAAGTATACTTCACCAAAAGTCTTTTTAATGAGACCAAGTATTGCTTTCAATAAAACAGATTTTCCGCAACCGGAACTTCCCACTATAACAAGAGATTCTCCTGCCAAAACACTTAAATTTACTCCCTTTAACACCTCCAACTCACCAAACCTTAATTGAAGGTCTTGAATTTTTATTATTTCATCCATTATTTTTTAAATAAAGTAAAAAATTCCTGTCAGTATAAGGTTAGTCAAAATTATTAGGAAAAAAGAAACTACCACCGAATTTGTTGCCGCTTTACCAACACCAACAGCGCCCCCTTCCGCCCTTAAACCTTCATGGGCAGAAACATTCATTATCACAACAGCAAAAACCAGTGATTTAGTAAACCCTACCAATAGGTCCTTAAATGTAATAAATCGGAAGGTCTGGTATAAAAACATACCTGAAGGTATATCTACAACAAAAACACCAACAATAAAACCACCAAGAATAGAAAGAAAAAAACTGATAAGAAATAAGGCAGGCAAAGAAACTAACCCTGCAATTAATCTTGGTGTAACAAGATATGCTACAGGGTCAACAGCAAGCATTTTTAAGGAGTCTATCTGTTCAGTTATTTTCATACTACCTATCTCTGCCGAAACTGAAGCCCCTACTCTTCCTGCAAGAACAAAAGCTACAAAGACAGGTCCAAGCTCCCTAATCATTGAGATAGAAACTATGCTACCAGCATATATTTCAGCACCAAACTTCTTTAATGTATAGGCAGTCTCCATAATAAGAATCATACCTATAAAAGCAGATATAATGCCTACCAATGGAAATGAATCTATCCCTATTTTTTCTATATGCTTTTGTATGTTGCCTCTTTTACCAGAAACAACTATATGTCGAAAGGAATTAAAAACGAGCATAAAAAGAGAGCCAAAATAACGTATTGCCTCAATAACTCCTTTACCGAGTTTTTCAGCACAATTTACCATTTTTTAAAAACACCTTTTGCCTTATCTTCGTGCAAGATTTTCAAAACGGGTATATTCTTTTAAATAAGCCAACTCAATCGTTCCTGTCGGCCCGTTTCTCTGTTTAGCTATTATGATATTTGCAATACCATTATACTCTTCACCCTTCTTTTTGTAAAAATCTTCTCGGAAAAGTAGTAACACAAGGTCAGCATCCTGTTCAAGAGAACCACTTTCTCGTAAATCTGACAAGACCGGCTCCCTGCCTTCCCTATGTTCAGTTGCCCTACTCAACTGAGAAATAGCAATTACAGGGACATCCAATTCTTTAGCAAGTGCTTTAAGTGAAGCAGAAATATCGGTTATCTCCTGTTGCCTATTCTCACTCCTATACCTGCTCTTCATCAATTGTAGGTAATCTATTATTATAAGTTGTATATCCTCATTTGCTTTTAACCTTCTGGCTCTTGCTCTAACTTCAAAAACATTCAATTGTGGTGTATCATCAATAAAAATCGGTGCTTCCTCTAACATTCCAGCTGCGACAAGAAGATTTCCCATATCCTTATCTGAAAGCATCCCTTGCCTAAGACTTTTAAGATTGATTTTTGCTTCACAACATAACATTCTCTGCACAAGTTGGTCTTTGCTCATCTCAAGGCTAAATATAAGAACAGGGTACTTGTTTATACCTGAATTGATATTAAGGGCTATATTGCAAGCAAAAGAAGTTTTACCCATAGAAGGTCTTGAAGCTACAATAACAAAATCGGCAGGATGCAACCCTGTCGTTTCTTTATCGAGGTCGATAAATCCAGTAGGGATTCCAGTTACAAAACTTTTTTTATCGTGTATCTCTTCAATTTTTTCAACATTGTCTTTGACCAACTCTTTTAATGCGTAAACGTTCTTACCAGATTTGTGTTGACTAATCTCAAAAATAGATGCTTCTGCTTTATCAATAAAAGAATCGATTTCTTCAGGTTCTCCTGAAGCTTCTGTAATTATTTTAGTAGCGTTTTCAATGATTGTCCTAAGAAGATATTTATCTTTTACTATTTTAAGATACTCATCAATGTTTGCTGCAGTAGGAAGCATTTCAACGAGTTCAGACAAATAGGTGACATCTCCAATATATTCAAGAAGATTTTTTCTTTGAAGTTGATTTGTCAAAGTTATAAGGTCACACTTTTCATTCTTTTCAAAAAGGTCGCATATTGAAAGAAATATTGTCTTATGAACTTCGCTATAAAAATATTCTGGCCTTAAACTCTCAAATGCTTGTATCTTAGCTTCTTCGTTAATAAGGATACAACCAAGTATTGCTTTTTCTGCATCCAGGTTTTGTGGTGGGATTTTATTTTGAAGATTGCTTTTTTTCCTTGAAGACATCTTACTCTTCCCTTACAATCCATATTTTAACTTCCCCTGTCACTCCTTCACCAAATTTTACAGGAACTTTATATATACCAAGAACTTTATGAGGATGTTCAAGTAGTATTTGATATTTGTTAAGTTCAACTCCTGTCTGCTGGTTTATAGCCACTGCAATATCTTCTGATGTAACCGCTCCAAAAAGTTTGTCATCAAGCCCTGCTTTTGCGTGAACTGTTATGGAAACATCTTTCAACTTGTTCTTCATCTCTTTTGCATAAGCAAGTTTTTTACTCTTTTTTAATTCAATCTGCTCTGTTTCCTTCTTCAGTTTATTCATATTCTGAGGAGTTGCCTCTACGGCAATTCCTTTAGGAATAAGAAAATTGCGAGCGTAACCTTCTGGGACATCCTTAACATCGCCTCTTGCAGCTTTTCCTTCTATATCCTGTAAGAATATAACCTTCATCTTTATGCACACTCCTTATGTTTTTATATAGGGCAACATAGCCAAAAACCTTGCCCTTTTTAAAGATTTTGCGAGCATTCTTTGATGTTTAGCACACGTTCCTGTTACCTTGGTAGACAAAATTTTACCACGACTACTGGTAAACCTTCTTATTCTTCCTATATCTTTATAATCTATCTCATCAACTGCAGATTTGCAAAACTGGCAAACCTTAACTCTCTTCTTTACCATCTTGGCTTTCCTCCTTTTGAGGGATTGTAACATCTGGTTTATCTAAAAATTGAAAATCTTCAACATAAACTTCTATAATTGACCTCTTTTCATTATCCTGTGTTTCCCATTTTCTATACTGTAGCCTTCCTTCAACAAAAATCAGGCTCCCTTTTCTAAGGTACTCCGCACACACCTCAGCTCTTTTGCCCCATACAACAAGATTCACATAACAGGTCTCTTCTCTTTTCCCATCTTTTGAAAAATATTCATGGTTAACAGCAAACCCCAGAGTGCTTACAGCTTGCCCTGAAGGGGTGTATCTAAGTTCAGGGTCTCTTGTAAGACGACCTATCAAAAAAACTTTATTCAGATTTGGTCCCGCCATTATCTACCTCCTCTTTTGGCAACCTTTTACGTTGCACAATAAGATACCTTAAGATGTTTTCTCTTCTTGCAAGGGAGGCCTTAATAGTTTCTATCTGTTCTGGGAGAGATGTAAAATAAAAAACATAATAGATAGCTTCAGTATTTTTATCTATAAGGTATGCAAGTTCTCTTTTTCCTAACAATTCTTTTTTAACAAATTTCCCCCCTGCACCTGATATGCTCTCTACTATGAAACCAGCTTCTTTTTCAATCTCCTCTTCCGATAATTCAGCTTTCAACAGATAGCATCCTTCGTATTTTCTTTCCATTGTTTCTCCTATTAATTTTGATATTGGATATTAAAACAGAACCTTACCTTTAATATAAAGGTTTTACCTGTGTTAACCCATACACACAGTTTTTCTGAATAATAGGTGGTTTTTAGCCACATTTGTTTACAAACTATGCTAAAACTTTATCATATTTTTTCATAAATTGTCAAATTAAAATGTCTATTCCCATACCAACAATAAAACCAATGCGATACTATTTCCCATTCTCTAAAAGGTTTTTATTGTAAATAAGAGAGCAAAAGACTTAAAAACTTAGTTGTTTAATATATTAACTTAAAGTTTGGTTATCTCATCTCTCTCAAAAACTGTTAGTTTTTTCTCTTCTTTCCCGCTTTTAATATATACACCATCTTTACCAACAACCTCTCCAATAATGGCACATTTTACTCCTTTAGTTTTCATAAATTCTGCCATTGCTTCCGCTTGGTTAACACCAATAATACCCACAATACATCCTGAAGATATTATGCCATACGGATTCAAATCAAAGATTGAAGCAAGTTCCCAGATATACGGATGAAAAATCAACTTTTCCTCTGTAAACTCAATACCTATCTTATATCTGTAAGCAAGTTCGTATAGGGCAGTTGACAAACCACCTTCGGTAGGGTCGTGCATGGCTTTGATTGGAAAGTTTTCCCATAACAATTTTGCTTCATTTAGAATATTAATACCAGGAATTTTTATAGAGTTAACCAATCTATCAAGTATCTCTACTTCAAAATGTTCTTTCAAAAATTCGTACTTCTCTCTTGCAATTATTGAAACAGCTTCTATACCTACTTCTCTAACAAGAAAAACCTTATCTCCTTCTTTTATAGCCTCTTCTCTTTTATGTCTATTTTTTATATTAACACCTGTAAGAAATCCGCAGGCAACATTGTTTTTTACCGATTCAGATATTTCTGTATGCCCACCTATCCAATTTATATTATACTTATTGCAATGGTAAGATATTTGAGAAAATACACCTTCAATTTCGTTTAATGTTGTGCCTTGCTGAAATATAAGACTACAGAGAAACCATCTTGGCATACCTCCCATAACAAGGATATCGTTGATGTTTACATTAACCAAATAAGTCCCTATATCACTTCCTACAAGAGTTATTGGGTCGGTCTTGGCAAAAAGGATATCAGCGTCTGGTTTAAAAACTGCGCAATCAACACCTATTTTAGGTCCCTCAATTACAGAAGAATCGTTTTTTATGTAAGTTTTTAAAAGATATTCAAGAAGACCATTAGGTAATTTACCTGTTTTTAAAGGTTTTATCCCAAAAAGATACCCAATATCTTCTAAATTTTCAAATATAAAATCTGCTTCTTCTTGTTCAAAATCATATCTTGTAAAATATTCAGAAACGATTCCACAAGAGAGAGCTTGAAAATTTTTTGCACTCTTTATATCCATAGAATGGTCGCCTACAACAAGAATTTCATTGTTCTTCAACCCCAATAACTTAGCAGTCTTCTCAAGGTGCTCACGGGCAGGTTTTACATTACAAACATCGTCCCTTGTTATTACAACATCACAAGATATATTAAATTTTTCAATAACACAATTTACTGCTTGCTTGCAGTTACGAGTAAAAATACCTATCTTAATCCCTTTTTCACTTAAATCTTTAATCAGTTTCAAACTACCCGGTAAAGGTCTTGCTTTTTCAGCGCTTCTTATCTCTTCATTGAGTAACGACATATTTATATCAGATATAAAATCTTCAGTCTTGTTATTTTCGCTATTATTTTTTCTTATATACTCGAGAAACTCCAAGATAGGTAAATTTTTATCTGGTATTTGAAAAGAGGCTTCCTCTGCTTTTTCCAGTAAATTTTTTTTCAATTTTTTAAAATCTATATGTATTGATACCAGAGTTCCATCAAAATCGAATATAACACCTTTAAGTTTGTTTAACTTTTTAGTCATTTTTCACCTTTATGTTTTCTTTACTCTTATACTTATACTATTATAACACCTCTTAAAACCAATTTAAAATAGTAATTTGACACAAAATAGAAAAAAATGCTTTAATAATGTATCAATTCGCATTTATAATGAACAGAATTTCGCTATGACAAAACAATAGTTGTTGACACTACTCATCTTTACAACTATTTTTATCCTTATAGTCATCGTCATTATAAATATTTCACAACTGTTTAATCACAGAAAAAAAAGAGACAACATAATTTTCCTACTATTAGGAATAACGCAAAATGAAGCAAATCTGGAATTTATCTATTGAAGATGTGCTTGAGTTAAAAAAAGCAAGTTTAACAGAAGGTCTTTCAGAAGAAGAGGCAAAACAACGACTCAAAAACTTCGGGTTAAATGAACTCGAAGATACTGGGGGGCGTTCCTCTCTAATAATATTTTTCGAACAATTTAAAGATTTTATTATTTGGGTACTCTTTTCTGCTGCTCTTATCTCTGGATTTCTTAATGAATGGGTAGATGCTATAGTTATATTTGCTATTATCATACTGAACGCTCTCTTTGGTTTTGTTCAAGAATATAGAGCCGAAAAATCTTTATCTGCATTAAAAAAACTTTCTTCTACTCAAGCAAAGACCCTCCGTAACAAACAATATATAATCATACCTTCCTCTAAACTTGTCCCTGGGGATATTGTTAAACTTGAATCAGGAGACAAAGTCCCTGCAGATAGTAGAATTGCTTGGCAAAGTTCAAATTTTAGGGTTCAAGAATCTACTATAACAGGCGAATCTCTCCCTATTGCCAAGAATGCTTCCACTATAAATGAGACAAAAATTTCCATAAGAGAAGCGTCTAATATGGTGCTTATGGGAACAACGGTAGTTTCTGGTAAAGCCACAGTAATAGTTGTTGATACTGGTATGAACACAGAAATAGGGAAAACAGGTAAAATAATAAAAGAGATAAAAAAAGAGACTACCCCTCTACAAAAAAAACTTGAAGAGTTTAGTAAAAAAATAGTGTTTGTCTGTTTTTTTCTTGTTTTCATCGTTTTTACTCTCCAATGGTTACGAGGAGGAAATTTAGCCGATATTTTCTTAACCTCTGTTAGCCTTGCTGTAGCTGCCATACCTGAAGGATTACCTGCTGTTGTTACAATAGTGCTGGCTTTAAGCGTTCAAAGAATGGTAAAACGGAATGTTCTTATAAGAAAACTCCCTTCTGTTGAAACATTGGGATGCACAACGGTTATATGTTCTGATAAAACTGGAACCTTAACAAAAGACGAAATGACAGTTAGAACGATTTTTGTAGATGATAAAACTTTTAATATTACTGGCGCTGGCTACAAACCAGAAGGCAAATATGAATTAAACGAATCCGAAATAGATTTAAAAAACTATCCTTACCTAAGAGAGTTACTACAAACCTCTATTTTGTGTAACAACGCTGAGTTGTTCAAAGATAACAACACATACAAAGTAAATGGAGACCCAACTGAAGCAGCCCTTTTAACAGCCGCAGCAAAAGTTGGTTTATGGAAAAAAACATTAGAAGAAGAGTTCATCTTTTTAGATGAGTTTCCTTTTGATTCAGAACGTAAAAAGATGACAGTTATACGAAAGAGTAAAAAAGATGATGGAAATATTTTTCTTTTCACAAAAGGTGCAGTAGAAGAACTCATCAAAGACTGTAATTTTATTGTAAAAGATGGACAGATACTTGATATTACTGAGATAGATATAAACAACATCATTGAAAAGAATAACCAATTTACTGATAAAGCAATGCGAGTCTTGGCTATTGCTTACAAAGAAATTGAAAATATACCTAATAACTATAACGCCACTTCATTAGAAACAGGGCTAACACTTATTGGGCTCACAGCAATGATAGACCCACCAAGGTTAGAAGCAAAGATTTCTATAGCCAAATGTAAACAGGCAGGCATAAGAACTGTAATGATAACAGGGGACCACAAAAACACAGCCTTAGCGATTGCTAAAGAACTTAATATATTAGAGAAGGATTCTATTGCTTTAACAGGTGAAGAATTGAACTCTTATGATGAGGCAACCTTATTAAGCAGAATAAAAAATATTTCAGTCTATGCGCGGGTTTCTGCTGGACATAAATTAAGGGTTGTAAGGGCTTGGCGTAAAGCAGGTGAGGTTGTTGCTATGACTGGCGACGGTATTAACGATGCGCCAGCAGTTAAGCAAGCAGATATCGGTGTGGCTATGGGAATAACAGGCACCGATGTCACAAAAGAGGTTTCTGATATGGTAATTAGGGATGATAATTTTGCATCAATAGTTGCTGCAGTAGAAGAAGGGAGAGGTATTTATGATAACATAAAAAAGTTTGTCCACTACCTTCTCTCTTGTAATACAGGGGAGATTCTTGTAATGCTTGTTGCTGCCCTTGTAGGATTACCTATTCCTCTTCTTCCTATACATATTCTCTGGATAAATCTTGTAACAGACGGTTTACCAGCGTTAGCGCTTGGAATGGAACCTATAGATAAATCAATAATGTCTCGGCCGCCAAGAAACCCAGAAGTTTCAATAATTTCCAAAAAGATGGCAATATTAATATTGGTTCAAGGAGTTTTTATGTCATTATGCGTTCTATTAGCGTTTACATTTATACTTTTTGTTGAAAAAGGCAGTGAAGGGAGAGCAAGAACAGGAGCTTTCGTTGTCCTTGCTTGTTCTCAACTGTTCCACTCTTTCAACTGTCGAAGCCTTACAAAATCCATTTTCAAACTTGGAATATTCAGTAATACCAAATTGATACTCGCAACCCTTGCATCTTTTTTATTACAAATAGGTGCTGTATCTATTCCGAAAGCACAAAAAATATTCAAAACAGAACCTCTCGGGACATTAGACTGGTTCATTGTTTTGCTTATATCAACATTTCCGCTTTTTGCTATGGAGATAAGTAAATATATTTTAGAAAAAAAGAAGATATCCTTTGAGTAATACATACTGGTACCCAATATCCTAAAATATAAAAAAGGTTTAGATTATTCAATTGGCAAAACAAATTGTAAAGAGGTATAATAAAAGTATAAGCAAACAAAAAAACAAAACAATAGTGCAGAGGATAAAAAAGGAGGATTAGGAAGAGAGGTAAAGTTATACAAAAATTATTTAATATATTGTCATTTTAGAAGATTTTTAAAGAACTATAATTCATAACCTAATAAAACCATTCGCTTTTCTCCTTCCTCTACAACAATCCTCTTAATTCTATTTTATTAATCTTTATATTTAATAGAAAGGGGTTTTAATGTCTTATCACAATAATTCATCTACATTGATTGGGACTACTGTTTCAGATTACACTGTAGAGGAAAGAATCTGGCAAGGTGCAACTTCAACTGTATACAAATGTACAAGCGCAAATGGTAAAGCTAAATATGGGAATATTGCTGCTTTAAAAGTTTTACATCCATACAGAAGAGAGCCAATACAAATAAAAAGGTTTGCAAAAGAAGCACAAATACAAAAAAAGTTGAACCATAAGAATATAATACAGGTCTATTTTTATGGAAAAACTGGGCTTTCATTTTTTATTTTTATGGAGTATGTTGGAGGTAAAAACATTAGAAATTTTTTACAAAATTCAAGTGTCAACGATAAACAATCGCTAAAAATGCTAAAAGAGGTTGCGGAAGCCCTTGAGTTTACGCACAACAAAAATATTATACATAATGATATAAAACCTGAAAACATCCTTTACGACCCAACCACAAACTCTTTCAAACTTACTGATTTTGGTTACGCACGCCCTATACAAAGGTGGTTTAGAAAAACAGAACATTCGGGTGGGACTGCAGGCTATATGGCTCCAGAGAGAAAACAAGGTGTATTTAATCAAAGAAGCGACATTTACTCTTTTGGTGTTGTTATGAAAGAAGTTTTGACAGATAAAATTAAAGATTATAAACCTGAATTAATTTTTAATAAAGCTACTCAAAAAAACCCAGATAAGAGATATGCATCTTTTACAGAACTAATAAAAGATATAAACAATTATCTGTACCAATAATTATGAAAATAGGTATAATCTCAGATATTCACGGAAATTTGGAAGCATTGAAAGCATCCTTAGATTTTCTTGAAGATAAGACAGACACCATTGTTTCTCTCGGCGATATTGTGGGATACGGACCAGACCCAGAAACCTGCGTAGAGATAGTCTCTCAGAAAGCCTCCATTTTAGTGAGAGGTAACCACGAAGAATATCTTGTTCGTGATGATATGTCTGCCCTTAAAGAAACTGCACGGCTTGCTCTTATATGGACAAAAGAACATTTACCGTCTTCCTTTATAGAAGGTTTTAAAGAATGGCAAGAGAAGGTTGAAAAAAGTGGGGTTCTTTACGCTCACGCATCTGTTTCAAATCCATTATTCAAATATCTTGTTTCTATTAAAAGTGTCTCAGAAGAGTTTTCTATTCTTCAACAGAACATCTGCTTTGTGGGACATACCCATTTGCCCGGAGGGTTTAAACAAAGTATATCCGATGGTAAAATTGAAACAATCCTACCTACCTTCAGTGGTACCCTTGAAGTTGATATAAAACAAGATTATAAATATATCATCAACACAGGAAGCGTTGGACAACCAAGAGATGGACTGCCTTTTGCTTGTGTGGGTATACACGACTTAGAAGAACAAACAATTGTGCTACACAGAATCACATATCCGCTAAAAACAACAAGAGACAAAATCATAAAACGAGGGCTCCCTTCTATTCTTGCAAAAAGAATTATGCAAGGTATATAAGTGCATTTTTATGCAATATCAGTAAACATCGTTCAGAGCCGATAGTCTGCCTCACTGGTTTGTAGGAATAGGGGAAACCCACTCAAACTTCCCCCCCTCCCTCAGAAAAACTATGGGACAAGTCCCTCGGACATACTCGAGGCAACTCTCGCTTAAAAACATTTGACAAAATTGAGAGAGAAAGAGTAAAATAAGAGTAAAGGTAAAATCTGTCTTATGGCAAGATGATTTGAGTTTTTATGCTGTTGTATAAAAAACAAGTTTATTATAACTCTGTGTAACATAACACTTTCTTTGAAAAAATATCTGTATAAATTTGAGAAAAGGAGGTGAGAATAATGAGAAAGAAAGAAGGTTTTACTCTCATTGAATTGTTAGTAGTGATTGCTATTATAGCTATTTTAGCGGCTATGCTACTTCCTGCTCTCAGCAAAGCAAGAGCAAAGGCAAAAGCATCTGTATGTCTAAACAACCTTAAGCAATTAGGGTTAGCGCTTCTAATATACGCCCAAGATTGGAACGGATGGTTCCCAACATATTATGGTTTTGACGATGAAGCAAAATGGCCAACCTCTACTCAGTTAGGTTATTTTTCTGCAAATACCAATATGTCTCTTGCTCTTCTTACGGGACAGTTAAATCCTGCTACACCCAAGTTTGAAACTCCGCAGTATGTGACAGACTACAAACTTTTTGTCTGCCCGAGTTCCAGACTTGACGATGAACCTAACACAGATTACAGCCCCGGTGCTCTATATAGAAGCGGTTCACTAACAGTATTACAAGCAACCGCACCAAGTAGTTGTTCTTATCTTTACGCTTCTGGATTAAATGTACAAACACATCCTGAAACGGTCATAATGGCTGACGCTCCTGTGCAGGGTTCAGGAATAGGTTACGGGTGGAGGCTTTACAAGGCAAGGGATAATCACGGACTTGACGGGTTTAATGTTCTTTATGTTGATGGAAGGGCAGTTTGGATTACAACTACAGGTGTACCCAAAAGTGGTACAGGGATAGGTCAATGGATGTCCATCAGAAGATCTCAATTCCCGTTCTCTCCTTGTCAGGGAAACAATTTTTATTTAGGAAACACAAGTCCTGTACTGAAGGACCCTAAATCTACTCATTTAAGGTTTCTCTCGCCTGTTTACTGGTAAGAGAGAGTCAAAAAACAGTTCTTTAAATAAGCGAGGTGATAAAAAATGAGAAAAAAAAGAGGTTTTACGTTGATAGAACTCCTTGTGGTCATAGCCATTATAGCCATATTGGCAGCAATGCTTCTGCCTGCACTCAGTAAAGCAAGAGAGCGTGCAAAAGCGGCAACATGCACAAATAACCTTAAACAGGTAGGGATAGGGCTTCTTTTGTATGCTGAGGATTGGAAGGGATGGGTGCCTTTAAGGTTAAACTCTTGCGTTCCCACATTGTCAAATACATACAGGACATATGGTGATTTGAGAAATTACCTATCGCCCACCGTGATTTGTTGTCCGACTACTCTTCCATACCAATATACGACTTCAAAACCTGATTCTTACTACGGTTTCAGGACAGCGGCTAACAGTCTATCTGCTTTTCGTGCTTTCAACGGGGCAGGAGGATGGGTCAAGTCTGACGCAGTTGAATACCAAGCAGATTTTTGGATTATTGGAGACTCTATCACCATTCCCAATGGAGGGTTAGCGTCTGGTATGCCGGGCACAACCTATTACCTACACCAACGGTTTAACGTTTCTCCTGGAAGTGCAACTATGGCATCTGGTGGCGGCACTGCGGATTTCCGCCACAACGGATTGATAAACCTTCTCTTTATTGACGGTCATGTTGAATCTGTAACAGAAGACAGGTTTATTACCGCAACAAGGGTTCACTCTACTGATCTAACTTCTTGGTGGATACAGAGAAAGAACAAAACGCCCCACAAACTTACTTGGTAAATTAAATAAAAAACGGGAATAGGCTGCTTTTTATAACAGAAAGGTAATCGTTCTTTTTTTGTTTATAGTTTTCTCTTAAAACTAACCATAATTTAACTTATTTAACTTATATGGTATTATATTGTTATGATAAAAAAAATAATGGATGAAACAGAAATGGAATCTATTATGAGAAGTTCTGCCACTACCATCCAAAAAAAATTGGGTAGAAAAAACTTTGTTATAATTGGTATTAAAAGAAGAGGCGCTATATTGGCAGACAGGCTCAAATGTTTATTAGGTAATCCTGAAATTCCTGTGGGGTACCTTGATATAAATTTATATAGAGATGATTTCAGTAAGATAGGTTCACATCCAATAGTTTCACAGACAGATATTTTTTTTGATATAGATAGAAAAAACGTTCTGTTGATTGATGATGTGCTCTTTACTGGTAGAACTATAAGAGCCGCATTAGACGCTATCACTGACCTTGGCAGACCATCTATGGTAAAACTTTTTGTGCTTATAGATAGAGGTCATAGAGAGCTTCCCATAGAAGCAGACTTTATAGGTAAATTTATTACAACTACATCAAAAGAGATGGTGGAAGTAAAGGTAAAAGAGATTGATGATAAAGATGAAATTCTACTTTTAAATAAAAATGGCATGGCAAGCAAAAGACCTGATAGGACTTGAATACCTCTCACGGAAAGATATAGAAAATATTCTTGAAACTGCTCTATCGTTTAAAGAAATAAGTAGCAGACCAATCAAAAAAGTGCCCGCTTTAAGAGGCAAAACAATAGTCAACCTTTTTTTTGAACCGAGCACAAGAACAAAAACTTCGTTTGAGTTGGCAGCAAAACGGCTTTCAGCAGATATTTTAAGTTTTGAAGTTGCTACTTCGAGCGTTTCAAAAGGAGAGACCATTGTTGATACCGCTCAAAACATTGAAGCTATGAAAGTGGATTGTTTTGTTGTTAGGCATTCAATTTCAGGTGCTCCTGAAATTATTAGCAGAAACGTCTCTTCAGCAGTTATAAACGCAGGAGACGGGTGCCACGAACATCCTACTCAGGCATTACTTGACCTTTTTACTGTCAAAGAGAGTTTAGGAAATATTGAAGGTATAAAGGTTGCCATTATAGGCGATATCTTTCACAGTAGGGTTGCAAGGTCTAATATATGGGGTTTTAACAAATTAGGTGCAAAGATTTATCTTTGTGGTCCGCCAACAATAATTCCAGCAGACATAGATAAAATGGGAGTTACTGTTACCTATAACATAGAAGAAGCTTTAAAAGATGCTGATGTTGTTTATATTTTAAGGCTTCAAAAAGAGAGACAGAAAGAAAACTACCTTTCGTCTTTAAAAGAGTATAGTATGTTTTATGGTATCGACAAAGATAAATATAAACTTATCAAACAAGGTGCGCTTATAATGCATCCAGGTCCAATGAACCGTGGAGTTGAAATTAAATCTGAAATAGCTTCAACAAAAAACTCCCTAATATTAAATCAAGTTACAAACGGTATAGCAGTAAGAATGTCTGTACTATATCTCACCATAGGAAGTATTAAATGAATAGCAGGTTTTTCCCCACTTTAGATTATTCAAAAGAACTAAACTCTGAGCAACTACAGATAGTTAAAGAAGCGGAAGGTCCTTGCCTTGTATTAGCAGGGGCTGGTTCTGGCAAAACAAGGGTACTTGTATATAGGGTTTGTTACCTTATTGAACAAGGTATACCCCCTGCTTCTATAATGCTTGTTACTTTTACCAATAGAGCCGCTAACGAAATGATACATAGGATAGAAGAGTTAACAGATTTTTATCCTAACAATCTTTGTGCTGGCACATTCCATCGTGTAGGGAACTCTTTTTTAAGACGTTATTCTCAATATTTAAATATGCCTGCCAATTATATAATTATTGATGAGGCAGATAGTATCTCTATTATAAAAGATATTGTTTCCCGTTACCCAAATAAGGATAAATTACCCAAACCAGCAAAAATAAAAAGTATTTTAAGTTTCTCTACTAACACTTGTGTTGATCTTAGAAAAATTATAGGTAGCAGAGAGTTTAAATATATTTCTTTAGCATCACAGTTGGAAAGTATTTTTACCGAATATAAGAAAAGAAAAAGAGAAGCCAACCTTCTTGATTTTGACGATATTTTACTCTTCTGGTATGCCTTAATGAAAGATGAAAATATAGGTAGAGATATCTCAGAAAAGTTTAGATATATACTTGTTGATGAATACCACGACACAAACACTCTTCAATCAAAAATTTTATACCAACTTACCAAAATAAACCAGAATATTACTGTTGTAGGAGATGATGCCCAAAGTATCTACTCTTTTAGAGGTGCTACTATTGAAAATATATTAAAATTTCCTGAAAAATACCCTAACGCTAAAACTTTCTATCTATACACCAATTACCGTAGCACCCCTCAGATTTTACATCTATCAAATAAGATAATTGCTAAAAATAAATTTCAGTATGAGAAACATCTTAAAAGCACAAAACAGAGCGGTATTAAACCTTTAATAGTCCAATGTTATGCAGCTGAAGATGAAGCAATGTTTGTATCTAATAAAATTGCAGAGTTAATAAAATCGGGTGTTCCACCTTCAGAAATTGGGGTTCTGTTTAGGTCAAGATACCAAGCAGCTAAATTAGAGATTGATATGAATAGAATAAAAACACCTTATATAATTAGAGGTGGCTTAAGATTTTTTGAGCAAGCCCACATCAAAGATGTAATCGCATATCTTAGGTTGGTTGAAAATTTTAAAGACACAGTTGCATGGAAAAGAATCTTCGCTTTAACACAAGGGGTAGGACCTAAAACATCTGAAACACTTTTAGATATTATAGATAATTCAAAGAGTTTAAACGATTTTTCAGATAAAATTTCTTCCAAAAACTTATCGCCAAAAATTAGAAACAATGTCACTGATATCTTAAAACTTTTAAATAAATTAGGTACTTCTGAAATATCTGTTGCTATAGATTATATTATGAAAGAAAAATATTTTGAATACCTTGAAAAACAATATGACGAATTTATAGAAAGGGAAGAAGATATTGAGATGTTAAAATCAATATCAAAATCTTATGGTAACCTTTCTGATTTTCTTGCAGAGGCTTCTCTTCAGGAACATTCCAAAGGAGAAAACACCTCTATAAATATGCCTGTTATCTTATCCACCATACACCAAGCAAAAGGTCTTGAATGGAAAGTCGTCTTTATTATAGGGGTATCCCAAAACCATTTCCCGTACTCATACAAATATGCTACAGAAGATTTTGAAGAAGAAAGAAGAGTTTTTTATGTAGCAACAACAAGAGCAAAAGAATAGTTAGATATATCTTTTTGTTTGAAGAACTACCACGATAACTCTTTCAACGGAAAATCTGTATTTATAGAAGAAATACCTAAAGAAGCTTATCAGGAACTAAGTTTTTCACCGCACTACCCTAAACCAACTAATTTTTTATATAAAAAGACATACTGGTAATATTAAAGGAGAAGAACTGTTATGATAAAGATAAGAAGAGCTATATTAAGTGTTTCGGATAAAAAAAACATTTTAGAAATTGCTCAATTTTTAAAAAAAAATAACGTAGAAATACTTTCTACTGGAGGTACCTCTAAATATTTAGAAAGTAACGGGGTAGAAGTTCAAGATATTTCTGATTTTACAGGGTTTCCAGAAATACTTGATGGGCGAGTAAAAACATTACACCCCAAAATTTACGGAGGTATCCTTAGCATAAGGGACAACACTGAACACGAAAAACAGATGTCAGAAAACAATCTTCTACCTATAGACCTTGTCATCTGCAACCTGTACCCATTTGAAGAGACTCTCAAAAAGGGTGGAACTGACGCAGAAATTATAGAAAATATAGATATAGGTGGACCAACTATGATAAGGGCTGCTTCAAAAAATTTTAAGAATGTATGTGTATTATCTAATCCAGAACAGTATGAACAGTTTAAAGAAGAGATGGATAAAAACAATGGTCATGTAAGCGAAACATTCTCTTTTGAATGCGCAAGAGAAGTCTTTAGGCATACAGCCAGATATGATTTTATTATATCTTCTTTTTTCGATAAACAGACAGGTCAAGAAACACTCCCAGATAGTTTAGATTTACGGCTTCTAAAAGTAGAGAACCTTAGGTACGGTGAAAACCCGCACCAGAAAGCAGCCTGGTATAGATTTGAAGGTCAGGCAATGTTTCCTCGTAAACAGTTTCAAGGTAAAGAACTATCTTTTAACAATCTGCTTGATATGGAAGCCACATATACTCTTGTCAACCAATTACCTTTAAATAGTTGTGCTATAATAAAACACTCTAATCCTTGCGGTGCGGCTACTGGAGAATCCCTATTAGACGCTTATACTAAAGCCCTACAAACAGACGACTTAAGTGCTTTTGGTGGCATATTAGGTTTTAACGGCAAGGTAGACAAACAAATATCTTTAGAGATAATCAAAAGGTTTTATGAGGTGGTTATTGCTCCTGGTTACGATGAGGATGCTCTCGAAATTTTTAAAGAGAAAGGTAATTTAAGAATTATAGAGAGCCCTAATATGTTTCCTTTAAAATATGATTTCAGAACACTTAACGATGGTTTTCTTATTCAGACCCCTGATGAAAAAATATACGAAAAATTTGAAATAGTCACAGAAAAAGAACCCACAAAACAAGAGTTAGAAGCATTAAATTTTGCGTGGATAGTATGTAAATTTGTTAAATCTAACGCTATTGTTCTCGGCAGTAAAAAGCGCACAATAGGTATTGGTGCAGGACAGATGTCAAGATACGATTCAGCCAGAATTGCAGTAATGAAGATGAAAGATAATTTCAAAGAACCAATTGAACCTCTTGTAATGGCTTCAGACGCTTTCTTTCCTTTCCCCGACAGCATCCAAGTAGCCAAAGAAGCTGGAGTGACATCCGTTATCCAACCGGGCGGTTCTATAAAAGATAAAGAGGTCATCTCTGCCTGTAATAAACTTGGTATATCAATGGTTTTGACAGGGACCAGACATTTTAAACACTAAAAAAGGGACAAAAAAGTATGGGGTGTCTACTCACTCTGGTGCTACGGCGCATACACCTTCTACACAACAATCGGGCACTCTGAGAACTTACCCTTCTGCACAAAGGGCGTCTCCGAAGGGTTCAACAGGCTCAGAGTAGGGGAACAAAAGGCTTGAACCTTTTGTTAACAGCCCGATTCTTGCTTGAGTTGTAGTAGCACCTCGCAATTCGTGAATAGACAAAAAAATAATAAGGATAAATACGAGGGTTGCCACGTCATTAGAAGGCATTCCTCGCAATGCCACAAAACGGCAGATAAGAGCATAAAAGAAAAGCGTATGGGGTGTCTACTCACTCCCCTTTTTTGCCCTCTACCCTTGAGGATGTTTGGGGTAGTAAGTCCCCAAGAGTTTGCAGAGAGGTTAATGGGATGAGGCTTGTCCGCCGAAGCTTGCATTGTAGCGTAGGTGGAAGGGCTGTTAGCAACTTAACCAAAAACGAAAGACTGAACGATAAAGGATGAGGTTACCCCTATATGTCATTCCGGACTTGATCCGGAATCTCGTTTTTACGCTGTATCTATTACCAGCGTGGATTAAGTTAGAGATCCTGAAACAAGTTCAGGATTACAAATTTTGCGTTCGGACGACAAAATGGGCGAATAGAAGGCACCCCCCATTCCGTCTTTGCGAGTGTTTATCCTATAGTCGTCTTACTCAAGTGTAGTGAAAAGGAATTAAAATTAATGGAAGAAAAAAAAGAATATTTTGATGTTATAGTAGTTGGTGCAGGTCCTGCAGGGTGTATGGCTGCAATAAAAGCAAGCGAAAACAATAAGAGAGTACTTCTTCTTGAAAAAAATAATGATATCTGTAAAAAACTCCTTTTAACTGGCAATAAACGGGGGAACATAACCAATCTAAGTACTCTTGACGAGTTTTTTCCTAAATATAGGAACGGTAATTTTTTAAGGAATGGTTTTGCTCGGTTTTTCAATTCTGACCTTATAGATTTTTTTGAATCTAATGGGCTAAAAATAAAAGTTGAACGGGGAAAAAGAGTATATCCTGCCAGCGAAAAAGCAGAAGATATAGCCAATCTTTTTAAAGTTCTTATTGCTGAAAAGAAGATACATTTGCACCTTAGAAGTAGCGTCACAAATATAAGTTACAGAAGAAAAATCTTTGAACTAACAACATCAAAAAACTCTTTTGCTTGCGAAAAATTAGTAATATGTTGTGGTGGAGCAAGTTTTCCAGATACTGGCTCAGAAGGAGACGGATATATATGGGCTAAAGATCTTGGGCATACAATTATTGACCCTCTTCCTGCTTTATGTGGAATTATCACTGAAGAGTGGTACGTAAAAAAATGGCAAGGAACAACTCTTAAAAATATAGTGATACAGGCAGAACTTGAAGGTAAAAAAATTGGCGAAGAATTTGGAGAAATAATATTTACTCATTATGGAATAAGTGGTCCAGCTGCCTTAAACCTTAGCAGGATAATATCAGAAAATAAGGATAAAGGTCTTTTAAATATAGTAATAAACCTAAAACCAGGTCTTGATGATAAAACTCTCGATAACCGTCTAATAAGAGAACTTGAAACCAACTCAAAAAAACAGCTTAAAAACCTTTTTAAAAACCTCTTACCGCTTGCATTAATTTCACCTTTTTTGAGGTATGCTAAACTTGATGAAGAAAAACTTGCTTCTTCAATAACAAAAGAAGAGCGTAAAAGAATATTGGACTGTCTTCAAAGGTTCAGTTTTGTAGTAAAAGATACTCGTTCTTTTAATGATAGTATGGTAACAAGAGGCGGGGTAAAAACTAAAGAGATAAATCCTAAAACAATGGAATCCAAAATTGTTCCTAAACTATACTTTGCAGGCGAAGTTATAGATATAGATGGCAAAACCGGAGGATACAACCTTCAAGCAGCGTTTACTACTGGATATGTTGCTGGAGTTAGTGTGTAAAATTTCTTAAATAGTACCTTTCACCTCTATACTCTATTTCTCTTGCTTTTTTTTCTGTTACAAGGTTTTTTATAACATCCCACGTCTTCCCAGCTTTCTTTAAAAGTTCTTCCACCTGTTTACTGCTCATTGGATGAACAGATATAATATTTAAAATATCTTTCTCCACATCACCCGTATACCCAAACTCTACATCACCTATTCCTAAGATTAGTTCAGTATTCAGTTGAAACTCAGTAAAAATTAGGTACGCCTTGTTGATGATTTCAATACAAGGAGGTGAGACCCAATCTTCAGCAGGTGGTCTTGTAGGAATACCTATATAGGCAACCGAAGGGTTTAACCCTTTTATAAAATTAGCTACCTTTCTTAATTCTTCCTCAGAATCGTTAATATCTTTTACAAGCAATGTTTCTGTTAACAACTTGCCTTTATATTCTCTTCTAAATATCTCAATCCCTTCTAATACTTTTTTGTAATCAAGGTTTTCTGCAGGCCTATTTATCTTACCCCAAACATTTGCCTCAAAAGCATCAACCTTAATAGAAACAAGGTCGGCTTTATTTAAATCTGCACGAACATCTTTATCCCAAAGAAGAGAAGCATTTGTTATAACCGCAATTTTTATTCCAAATTTTTTCAACTCTTCTATCTCTTTCCCAATATTTATATCAAGAGTAGGTTCACCGTCGGGCACAAAGGTTATATAATCGATTTTTTCTTTTTTCTCTTGTAATATTTTAATAATACTACCAACCTCTCCAACTATCTTTTCAACAGGATAGAAGGCTCTCCTTTCTGAGGTAACATTGTCTGTCCTTCCTATCTGGCAATATAAACAGGAATAACTACATACTTTATATGGTATATTGTTGACTCCTAAACTCTGTCCTAACCTTCTTGAAGGAACAGGACCAAAAACTATTCTTTCCATTTTAAAATCCTTTAAAAAACTACGTTCTGCCAAATTTATCTATGCTTTAAACTATAGTTGCGAGCAGTTTATCTTATACACAATTGTTTACTTTCCAATACACTCTTAAAGACGGCAACAAGACGAAGGTCCGACCTTCGTGATTACCACATACTTTTTCCCTTCCAATTTGTAATCCTGAACTTGTTTCAGGATCTCTAACTTAATCCACGCTGGTAATAGATACAGCGTAAAAACGAGATTCCGGATCAAGTCCAGAATGACATACAAAGGAAGTCTCCGCCTTTATCTTTATGAGCATTCTTTTTTGACACAACCAAAAACTATTGACATAATTATAATAAAAAAAGAACAACTACGTCTGCTTCAATTCTACTTTCTTATATTTCCCGTCATATTTTTTTTCAAGTTTTTTTATTTTATCTATTATTAACCTAACAGCTTCATTTACAACCTCTTTACCCAGTTTTTCAGAAGCTTTTTTAGGGTTACCTATAACACCTACCTTAACTTTTGGATGAGATATTGTCCGTGGAATTACAACGTCTTCATCTACAATTTTCTCTGCATACCAACCTTTAAGTTGCATTTTTCTAACAGCATCTGTGTCCCGTTCCATCTCTTCCATCCGTACAAGGTGAGGAGCAACAGCAAGCATCATAGAAGTTTCAAGCCAACCTGCATGCCAATCTTGGTCCTTAACAGCTTGTTTCCATCCTTTCCCAGATTCGTCAAAACTCCATACAGGAAACATTGACACCATAACATCAGAAAATATAGGATTGCTTTTCAATAACAGTTTTACTGAAATATCTATAACTTTTAGGTTCTCCCCGCCTCCGTGTCCTAAAAAAATATATATTTTCTTAAACCCTTGCGAAGCAAGAGAAATCAGTATATCAGAAATCACAAGAGCAGTAACAGAAGGTGAGATATTTATTGTTCCGGGTAAAGAACCACCAGAAAAAGAGGTGTAGAAGACTGGCGCCATCAGAATATTCATTTTTTCAGCAACTAACCGTCCTACTTCACGCGCCATTAAAGCGTCTGTGATAAGAGGTAAGTGGTAACCGTGTTGCTCTATAATCCCAATAGGTAATATTATAGAATTGTTTTTTGTTAGATATTCTCTTACTGTTTTAACAGTCATCTCTTCCATTATTGGAAACCCCACTTTCTTCTTATCTTTACTCATCCTTATCTCCTTAAAATTACTTTTCTTTTGAAAGTTCATTCAACATCTCAATGACTTTATCAACCATCATCTCAACACCTTCTGCAGAGGCTTTGTTACCTCGAGTAACCAACGGTTCATACCCGCCTTCCAGCCACGCTTTTTTAGTAACCAAATACCCGAGAGTATCTGCACCTAATTCAACAGGATATGTCCAACCAAAGGGGCTCTCTTTTTTTATTTTTAACCCTGATTCAACAAAAGTCTCCCCAGGAAGAGATGTAAACCCTATATCGCCAATTCGCCAAGCCTGCAAAATAGTTACATCTTCTTTTTTTCCTTCTTTTCTTATATGTTCCAGTTCGTTGAAAAAATATTGTTGTGATTCTTCTGACCATCCAGAATCAGATATCCTTTTCTCTTGGGCACTTCCAAAATCTCTTCTTGGCACAACCACCTCTTTTTTTATTGCTGAAAGTTTTAAAGGAATATTTTTAGGGTTACGTTTTTCAAGCGCTGGAATTATTTTTTCTGCAAGTTTATCACCAACCGCTCTATGCTTTAAATCATTTGAGTTTATATCTGCAAATGTTCCAGGGAGAAACAGAGTTACTACCTGTTTACCAAACCTTTCATTAATCCTTGAAGCAACAACAGCAGGATAATCTCCACTAAATCTTGGTCCAAAATTTGTGTTGGTATGTAGAGTAAAATGGAACATCACAGACATTAGGTTTCCTTCTTCATCATCAAAAGCAAGTATACCTATCTCGGGGTCAGTAAAACCAGAAGAACCAAGGGATTGTTCTTCTTCAGGTGCCTGCTGTAAGTTCCAGGTATTTATTACTTTACCGTCCTTAAAAGATACTCTACGATTATGTCCTAACCCGTAATGAAAACTTCTCTGACGGCTAAACCTTGCAGGTTTCTTTGATGAATCAGCAACAACTACAGATTCAACTGCCTTTCCGCATAAAGAAGTTAACCAATCCATATTTACATTGTCATTTTTAGTTGAGGTGGGTATAGTATATGGTCCTGTATGAGTATGTGATGTTGTCCAGATTATATGGCTTGCAGGAATACCTGTCTTCTCTGAAGCGATTGAAACAAAAGCATCTCCAAATTCTCGAGAAAGTTTCACAAGGTCAAAAACAACATATACCAACCTTTCTCCATTAGACTCCAAAACTATTGATTTTACGTAAAGAGGGTCCTCAATGCCTATAGATATTCTCGGTTTGAGACTTCCAGCCAGAGGTGTCCCAACCGGGGGTGTAATGTCAACTTCAGATGTTCCTACCAATAACTTGTTTTTTACCATTTTAATCGTCTCCTGTAAGTTATAAGTAAACATTGCGTATAAATGAATTATACACCTTTTAACACCTCTGTCAAACAAAATTTAACTTGATTAAAGATGTGAAGTTTTGTATACTGATACTGTTAAATTACTTTTTAAAACCAAATTTTATAAGAAAATTACGGAGAAGAGAAACAATGAAAGACGGAATAAGGGTCACAAGAGTCGAAATCAATCTTAATAATACAAGACACAACCTTAACGAAATCAGAAAAAAGGTTGGAAAATCAAAAATAATGGCTGTAATGAAAGGGAACGCTTATGGACACGGTATGGTTGGGGTAAGCCGTTTTCTTGAAAAAGAAGGGGTGGATTATATTGGCATAGCTCTACTTGAAGAGGGAATTGAACTTAGAAAAGCAGGTATTAAAATCCCTATACTTGTCCTTAGTGGTATACAAGCAGAAGAGGCAGAAGAAGCAGTTAAGTACGACTTGACTATAAACCTATGTAATATGAAGGTTGCAGAACAACTATCTTTAGCCTCTCAAAAACTCAACAAAACAGCCATTGCACACTTAAAAATCGATACAGGTCAGATACGTTATGGGTTACTACCAAAAGATACCCTGCCTTTTGTTAAAGAGGTTTCTAAATTAAAAGGTGTTATTCTTGAAGGAATATTTTCTTATGGCGGAACGTCCGAGGAAAAATTAGATATCTTTTTAAAACTACTTGATTCTCTTGAGAAAGAAGGTTACACATTTAAATTGAGGCATATTGCAAGTAGCGGTTCTCTTTATATTGATTACTCTAAGAGTTATCTTGATATGGTAAGGGCCGGTCTTTTTTTTCACGGTACAGGCAGAAATGCTGCTGAGTTAAATTTAAGACCAGCCTTTTCAATGAAAAGCGCTGTAGCTTTTTCAAAAATAGTACCTGCTGGCAGATTTAGTTTTTATGGGCTGGGTTACGAACTGAAAGAACCGACCAATATATTAATAATAGCCATGGGCTACGGAGACGGTTATTTTAAAGCCCTTTCGCGTAAGAGTGAAGTTTTAATCAGAGGTAAACGGTTTCCTATTGTTGGTATAGGTATGGACACCCTAATAGTAAAAACTGATAAAGAAGAGATACAAGCAGGGGAAGAGGTTCAAATTATAGGAAAACAGGGTAATGAAGAGATTACAGTTTACGAAATTGCTCAAAAACTTGGTATAGGAGTTAACGAGTTTACAGGAGCAATTTCAACAAGAGTCCCAAGAGTTTTTATTGAAAAGGAATAAATATAATATGGTTAAATTGAATGTTTATCTTTCCAGATGCGGTGTTGCCTCTAGGCGGAAAGCAGATACGCTAATAAAAAATGGTGCTGTATCTATAAATGGAAAAAGAGTCTTCCAACCATACATAGAAGTTGATGAAGATTCTGACATTATTAAGGTCTTTGACAAAAGGATTTCACTACAAAAAAAAGTCTATCTTGCACTAAACAAACCAGAAGGGTATACATCCACTTTAAAAGATAGATTTGCCACTCTAAAGGTTACAGATTTAATACCACCTGAAATGGGAAAAGTTTTTCCAGCAGGTCGATTGGATAAAAACTCTACTGGGCTCATTATTTTAACAACTGACGGGGATTTTGCTCAATCTATGACACATCCAGCATTTGAGGTTGAAAAAGAGTATGAAGTTACTGTAACACCAGTATTTGACCCTAAAAAAATATATATCTTAAAAAAGGGTATCCTTGATGAAGGGGAAAGGTTAAAAGCCCACTCCGGAAAAATGATAAAGAACCTACCTTTACAGAAAAGAAGCCTTATTTCTATTGTTATGAAAGAAGGCAAAAAAAGAGAGGTTCGAAGGATGTTTGAAAGACTAAATTACACAATCATTTCACTTGAGAGAGTTAGAATAGGAAATATCCTATTAGGTGGATTAAAACCTGGTGAATATAGACCCTTATCTCAAAAAGAAATCTCTTTCTTCCTCAAAAGAACACCTAAGACTATTGAAACTTAACTGGTTTATGAAATTATACTACCGGGTGATGTTTCTCTATCTGTTGTAAGCATAGAAAGTTTGTCATCAGACAAGGTAGCCAAAAGCATACCTTTACTTTCAATACCTCTTATAACTTTTGGTTCAAGATTAACCAGCACCACGACTGTTTTACCAACAAGTTCTTCTTTGGTATACCAGGGTTTTATACCAGCAACCAATTTTCTTACCTCTATACCTATATCAACAGTAACAAGATACAACTTGTCTGCCCCTTCAATATCTTCAACCTCCAGAACTTTTCCAATCCGTATTTCCATCTCTTTGAAAGCATTGTAACTAATCATTTTCTTCTCCTCCTGTTTATTTCAGTATTTTGCTTTTGTTGTTTGTTTTTCGCTTGCTAATCGACGCCTTTTATTCCCCTACTCTGAGCCTGTTGAACCTAAAAGAGGACAAAAAAGGGAGTGAGTAGACACCTTATACTTTTTTATTTAACTCTTCAAATTGAATAAGGTTATTTCCTGCAAAATGTAGAACCGTACCATCAAAAGGAACCTTTTGATATTCTCCTCCTGCCTCTTCTACAATTATTTTACCTGCTGCAACATCCCATTCTTTTAAACCAGCTTCAACAAAAATATCTGTCCTACCTGAAGCTACATAACACAAATCAAGAGCTGCAGCACCCATAATTCTTACTTTCTTTACATCCATCACCAAAGAAGAGAAAATATCTGTTCCTGTCTTGATTTCTTTTTGGGTCTTCATCAAACCAACAGTGAGTACAGATTCCTTTAAAGTTTGAACTTTACTTACCTCTATCTTTTCACCATTTAAAAATGCACCTTCTCCTGTAAACGCTTGAAAAATTTCATCTCTAAAAAAATCATATACTACCCCAAACCCTTTATCTCCATTTAAACAAGCTATAGAAACACAGCATTGAGGTATCCCCCTATAATAATTAAAAGTTCCATCAAGCGGGTCTATTATCCACAAATATCCTGAAGAACTCTCCTTATTTCCTTTTTCTTCAGAAATATAACCATCACAAGGAAAATATTTTTCTATTCCGTTAAGTATAAGTTTTTCGCTATCTTGGTCTTGGACAAGTTTAATATCATAAGGAAATTCTTGAAATATAGTGGGAAACTTTGCTGATTTTTTTAATAATCCTCCAGCTTCTTTTGCTAAAACAATAGATTCTTGGTATCTTTTTTTCATTTTTATAAGGTTTCCTTCTGAGTTTTTAATTAATAAGAAGAAAATTTAAACTGGCTGTCTAAAAAAATTCTCTATAGCAGAGGCGTTCTCAAAAAGTCTATCTTCTCTCAAACGAGGTGCAATAATCTGTAGTCCAACAGGTAATGAACCAACACTACCTACTGGCAAACTTATTGCAGGAAGACCGGCAAGATTCACGTTGGCAGTAAACATATCAGAAAGGTACATATTCAACGGGTCAAATTTCTTTTCACCTATTTTAAAAGGAACCTCAGGAACAGTAGGAGTAAAAATAATATCAACTTTGTTAAACGCTTCATCAAAATCTTTCCTGATAAGGGAACGAACTTTCTGTGCTTTCATATAGAAAGTTTCATAGTTACCAGATGAAAGAATATAGGTTCCCATCATAATTCTTCGTTTCACCTCAACACCAAACCCCTCGCCTCTTGAGTTCATATACATCTCAAGAAGATTCTGGTAATTCTTTGCTCTAAGCCCATATCCAACACCATCAAACTTTGCAAGGTTGGAACTTGCTTCAGCGGTACATATTATAAAATAGGTAGATATACCGTGTTGTGTATGTGGAAGAGATATTTCTTTTATATCAGCTCCAAGAATATTTGCAGCATTGATTGCTCTTTCGACCTCTACTTTCACTTCAGATGCAACCTCATCACCAAAATATTCTTTAGGAACTCCCACCTTAACACCTTTCATATCTTTTTTCATAAAAAGAGTATAGTCCGGTGGAGTAAAACCTAAGGAGGTGGCGTCTTTTGTATCTTGACCTGAAAGAACATTCATCATAATAGCAGAATCTTTAACATCCTTTGTTAAAGGACCTATCTGGTCAAGAGAAGAAGCAAGCGCTATCAACCCATATCTTGAAACAAGGCCATAAGTGGGTTTTAATCCAACCACACCACAAAAAGAAGACGGTTGCCTAATAGAACCACCTGTATCAGAACCAAGTGAAGCAAAACATAAATCTGCTTTAACAGCTGCTGCAGAGCCTCCCGATGACCCACCCGGAACTCTCAATGTATCATTAGGGTTTTTAGTTATAAAAAAAGCAGAGTTTTCGGTTGAAGAACCAAACGCAAATTCGTCCATATTGGTTTTACCAAAAATAATAGCACCGTTATCTTTCAGTTTTTTTATAACAGTAGCATCATAGGAAGGAATAAAATTTTCCAAAGATTTGGATGCACAGGTAGTAGGTATCCCTTTAGTGCAAATATTATCTTTTATAGCAATAGGCACACCTTCAAGAGCTCTTACCTCATTGCTTTTATTTATATTTTCATCTACAACTTTTGCTTCTTCAAGAGATTTTTCGTTTATATAAAGATAACTCTTTATATCTTTATCTTTTTCATCAACAGACTTTAAAAGAGAAGTCACAAGTTCAGTACAAGAAATTTCTCTTTTTTTAACCAATTCTCTAATCTTGCTTATAGAGAGGTTCAATATATTCATTTTCTTTAAATCATTCAAGGTTGTAAAGTTAAAATTTTTCTGACAGCTTCTGTATTTTTTGATATAAATACTAACTCATCGTCAGTTAATGGTCTCTGGTTAACAACATTGGCATACCTGGCAAGATTAAGCACCTCACGAGCTTCTTTGTCGTCTTTAAATTTAACCTCAAGTTTACCATAAACATTACGTAGACCTTTAATCCCGCTATACTCGCCCATTAATATCATCCTACCTGTTTCAATAATCTCAGGTTCGCCTCTGCCAAGTTCTTCAAAATCATATAACTCATAGTTCTTTCTATCTTTTAATGCTCCGTCAACATGTATTCCAGACGAATGCGCAAAAGCATTTTTCCCAATACCAACCTTGTTAATAGGTATAGGAACACCAAAAGCATAGGAAGCATAATGGGAAATTTTCCATGCCATTTTCATTTTAGTATTTTCGTCTAAAATATAGTTATTAGAAATCTTACTCGCATATTTTAAAGCAAGAAGCACAGAAACAAGGTCGGCATTTCCTGCTCTTTCTCCCATCCCATTTATGGTAGTGTTTATATAAGCATCTACCCCTGCATCCAGGGCTGCTTTAGCGCCTGAAATTGAACAAGCAACAGCCATTCCTAAATCGTCGTGACAATGTAACTCTACAGGTAGTTGTACATTTTTTGCTAAATCATATATTTTTTCATATATTGAAAAAGGAGAATCACACCCAAGAGTATCACAATATCTTATTCGGTCAGCCCCTTCATCTCTTGCTATTTCGGCAAACTCTACCAGCCGTTTCTGTTCTGTTCTTGAAGCGTCTTCAGCGTTTATTCCAACTGTTTTAATTCCATTTGACTTAGCAAGCCGTATAGCTTTCCTCATAGATTTTACAACATCATTAAACTTCATTTTCCCTTGAAACTTACCTACTATCATCTGTTCAGACGTTGAGATAGAAAGATTTATATGTTCAAGTGAAGGTATGTTTTTAAAGGCTTCTTCCACATCTTCAGGAATTGCCCTCATCCACCCTGAGATAAGTATTGGGTTTAGAACTTTATCTTTCGCAAGTTCCACATTAGCGTTAAGATAGTTTGTTTCGTGCTCTGTTACTGGGAAACCCGCTTCACTCTGGAAAATACCCATCTGGTTTAAATAATAATTTATCATAGTTTTTTGAAACTTAGAAAGCCCCAGATGAGCCGTCTGCACCCCATCTCTATTTGTTACATCAATTATTCTTATAGTTTTGGACATTTATGTGTAAGCCTAAAGTGTTTTAAAATATCAGACCCCCAACTCCAACGGTTCAGGACTCTGTGCCTGGTGAGGGTGTTTATCGCCTTTATATACATTCAATTTTTTTAACATCTGTCTTCCGAGTTTAGTTTTTGGCAACATCCCTTTTACAGCGTGAGTAATAACAAACTCAGGTTTTCTATTTTTCATAGAAAGAAGGGTCTCTTCCTTCAATCCGCCAATGTAACCGGTATGTTTATAATATATCTTATCTGTAAGTTTCCGCCCTGTTACACGTATCTTATCTGCGTTTATTATTATTACAAAATCACCTGTATCAACGTTCGGTGTCCAAATAGGTTTGTTTTTACCCATCAACACCATAGCAGTATCACTTGCAAGCCGTCCAAGAACTTTATCAGTTGCGTCTACAACATACCATTTCTTTGTAATATCTTTCTTTTTTGCAACATCAGTTTTGTTCATCGTTCTACCTCCACTAATTTGTATTTTAATATTAAATAATACCACATTTTAAACTTTTCATCAAAGACAATTAAAAAACTCATTTTACCGTGTTATACGAAAAAGATTTTTTAGTATAACACCTAATACTTTCATTATCCTTTTTTGCACCAATAAAATACTTATACAAATGAACATCAGAAAATCAAATATGTAAATTATGTTAACAGGAGTGTTGGTCAGAAGAAAAGAGAAGCACTATCAAGAAAATAATTTAGGTATATAGATATTTCTGGTTTACTAAAATCGTCTACAAAAGGTTGCCCATACTTATTTAATTCAGTTCCACATACTACTGGCATTTTTACATCCATGCAAGCCTGCATAAATCTGTTAAAATTCAATACCTTCTTCTCTTTTTCTTCTCCTTCAGGAAAATTATAATTTCTTTCTGGAATTATTGCCATAGCCTCTATTCCTTTATCTTTCAAAAAAGAGACAAATATATTTGGGTCTTCTTCACCTTTATTTGTACCGTCAAGCCAAGTTCCAACCGGTATACCACCCGCTTTCTTTATTATTTTTACCACATCATCAAACTTTGGAAAACTCTCTCTTTCTGGTGGGATATATCCAGGTCCTCCAGATTTAATCAAAACCTTTCTCATTGTTTCCAAAAATTCTGCTGGTTCTTTTTCTCTTAAAGAATCGACTGGAACCGAAAGCACCTCAGACCAGAAGGTATCTGATTTATTAGGGATAAGTTGCTCAGACTTCCTCTTATAAGATTCTATAATATGTCTTTCCGTTGGATTACCTGAAGGAGTGAGGGGTAGAACATCTATATCATAATTAACCGTTACTTTACCTAAAAAACTATTAAGTTTATCTACCACTTCCCTATTTCTTGCTTGAGCTACCTTTTTAAGGTTAAGAAAAAACCTGCCTTCCTCAGTATCTGCATCTAATGTACGCTTAAACCCTTTACCACAAAGATAATATATACCCGGCTCATTTGGAGAGTTTATAACAACATCTTTCCATTCTTCTACCAACACTCTCGACTCAAAACCGCCAGTTGCCAATATACCCAAAATTTCACCTGTACTTAAAGTCTCTTCTAAACCAGCAAGGGTATCAAAATCAACTGTTCCCGCATACTTCAGCCCCCTTCGCCAACATTCAAATATAACCCTTGCAGGGGACCAATTTTCATAGTTAAAAGAGTGGAATGTATGAAGATGTAGGTTAAGCCAAGGGGTAAGTTTTTCAAATTTTTTAATTTTACCGTTCTTTATCAACTTAGAAATCTCTAACAAACTTTCTTTTCTAAGTTTTAAATTAAACGATGAAAGGTTTTTTAATAGTTTTTTAGTTTCCATAATAAGCAAGGGGTGTAATAAAAAAATGTCCCTGGCAACACCTACTCTCCCACCAGCTTGCGCGGATAGTACCATTGGCGCTGGAAGGCTTAACGGCCGTGTTCGGGATGGGAACGGGTGTTGCCCTTCCGCTGTGGTCGCCAGGGACAGTAAAGTTATACCTTATTATTTTATAAGTGTCAATAGATAAAAAATCTATATGTTAAAACTGACTTCTGTCAATTGTTCAAATTCAGGTATTTTAAGAAAACTCTCTCTATCTTGCTCGCCCTCTTCAGTAAAAACATTCAGATATTGAGACATTTCAGTCCTTCCTTTAAGCCGAAGCGTTAATTCTCTACTATTTTTATTATAAAAAGATTGTTCAACCTCATATAAACTTCTATTTTCGGCATAACAAGCAACTGTATCATAACTTTTCATAATATGAGGAATATTTTTTATATTATCGTATATACCCTTAATAATTGTTTCCCATTCTTCTAAAGCCAACTGCGCAACCCTCTGTTCGTGAGTCATAAAACAACCAAAAAAACCTGTCTCAAGACCTCTTTTTATTTGAAACACAGCTCTCTTTATAGCTTTTTCAACATCATTGAAAGCGTTCTCTTTATGTAACCCTGTGCACCTATAGAGAAAATCGGAAGTAGGCACATTAACATCTTTCCTTGGTGGGACAGAAAGTACATTAAAAAAATAGTCGTCTTCAGGCATCGGACCAAAAGAAAAACCTGGTTTTCCATAAGGAGGGCTTTCCCATTTGTGGGCTTCGGGGTCAGACCATACCTTACCCAATCTTATAGGGGTCATTGTATACTTTTGTCCTCTCTCTTTAATAAAAGATAATGAATTTAGACCTATCTCTTGATAATGAACGTTTAATGTCTTTGCAAGGTTTATTCCCCATTCTCCAAATTTTGCATCTACTCTATCAAAATTGTTTTTAAGTTCCTGAAAAGTAAACTCTTGCCCATTATGCTTAAGATATATAGGGCATTCTTCTTGGTTTTCCATATACCTAAAATCAACAAAAGCGTGAGGAGAAAACTCAGCCAACCCATTCTGCTCTTTTTCTCTAAAACGTCTTGAATCCACCTGTTGTATATCATTAAGAAATAGAGCCACATTAGGTATAAACCCGTACCTATTCATAATATCCAACCATCCAACGTTTTCGAGAGTTTCTTTATATTTCATCACCCTGCTACCACTAAAAGAAACATCATCAAATTTTGCAGTTATAAAAGGCGGCATAGACTTCATTATGTAAGGTTTTTTAGATGCCCAGGCAATACTTTTTCGGAACACTCCGTCCAACCCCTCGCCAAATCCAAGATACTGGTTTTGCCATAGAGAAGCAGAAACAAGAAAAAATATTACCTTACCTTTACCGTATCTTTTATAAATAACTGAAGGGTTATTTTCCTGGTCGGATAAAAGAACCGACCAATCTTCAGGACGTGATATTTTAAACCCAAGCAGAGGTTGCTTGACTTCAATTGTGTGTTCACAAAGATCTGTAATTTTATTTTCAGGGGTTAGTTTCAAAGTTTCAATTTTTGTATCTTTTTCTGCCAAAATTTTCAATTCTTTAAGAAAAGAGGCAGGATACCAATTGAGATATCCATCCAAAACAATAATTCCCATACCTTGTGATACAGATTTAAGAATAACATCTGTCTCTTCTTTACTAAGAGATTTACCTATCCCTTCTTGAGCAAGTATAAGCAGATGTGTATCTTCAAGTTCATTTGGAGCAATCCTTGACCAAGAAAGGTCTACAACATCAATATTCACACCAAAATGGACAAGAGCTCTAAATATTGATTTCTCAACTCTTGTATAGTGTACTGGTACAGATGAATCTACGATTACTTTAGTCTTCATAAAATTTTTTCCATTATTTTTTAGTATCAAGATATTTTTCTGCTGAAGATGCCGCTATTGCACCGTCACCACAAGCAGTTACAACCTGGTAGAGAGATTTTCTTATAACATCTCCACAAGCAAAAACACCTTCTTTTGAGGTTTCCATTCTATAGTTAGTTATTAGATATCCACTCGGGTTCTGTTCAAGCCGACCTTTTAAAAAATCAACATTAGGTTTCTGCCCAACAGAAACAAATATTCCATCCAATTTTAAATCTTCTTTTGTCTTTTTATCCAACCTTTTTAGAACTATATTTTTAACAGTATCATCGCCTTCTATCTTGTCCACAACAGCCGACATAATAGGTTCAATCGATGGAAACTTAAGGAGTTCTTCATTAAAATGTTTTGAAGCCCGAAATTCGTTTCTCCTATGTATAAGGTAACACTTATCAACATATCTTGTTAGATATATTGCTTCCTCAAGGGCAGAATTACCTCCCCCTATCACTGCTATCGTTTTACCTTTAAAAAAAGCGCCGTCACATATTGCGCAATAAGAGACACCTTTCCCCTGAAACTCATCTTCTCCTTCTACTCCAAGTTTTTGTCTTACCGAACCGCTCGCTATTATTAGAGCACCAGCTGACAACTCTTTCCCATCGGAAAGAACCACTCTTTTGTCTTCTTTATCAAAAGAAACCTCCTCAACTTCACCATCAACCAACTCTCCGTCCCAATCCAGATATTGTTTTTTCATTTTTTCTGATAGTTCTTGCCCTGAGACAGGAACATCAAAACCTGGATAGTTTTCTATTGTCTCTGTAATAAGCATATTTCCACCTGGAAAAAACTTTTCAATAATAACAGTTTTTATCCTTGCTCTTGCAGAGTACATCCCCGCAGTCAAACCAGCAGGACCAGCACCAATAATAATTATTTTTTTATCCAATTTGCAACCTTCCTTCAATAGAACAAAGGGGGATTTTTATCCCCCTTTGTCTTGTAACATTAGTGAAAAAACTTTACCTTACTGAATATCTATCTTAAGTTCTTTCTCTATTTCTTCTGCAGCTTTAGGAAGAGTAATCTCAAGGATTCCTTCTTTATATGATGCTTTCACTTTTTCTCTATCCACTCGGCAAGGTAGAGGAATAGTTCTGAAGAAAGAACCTTCTCTAATCTCTTTTCTATAAAAATTCTCTTTCTTTACCTCTTTCTCATCTTTTTTCTTGCCAGAAAGAGTAATAGTATCATCTGTTACGGAAACCTCAAGTTCTTCCTTTTTCACACCAGGTATCTCGGCTTTTACAACTATGGCATCTTTCTCTTCATAAACATCTACCAGAGGTGCCTTAGTTTTTCCTTCCCAAAAATCTACTTCTGGTTTGAAAAATTTTTCTACAATCCTATCAAAATCATCTCTTACATCAACCAATTCCTTAAAAGGATTCCATCTTGTAAGTCTATCCATATTACTCACCTCCATTAACTAAGTTTTTTACTTTCCATCTTTAAGTTTTAAATTTTTCGAACAAAGACTCTTTTGTGACATTCTCTTGTCTTTATTATTTAGATGACCAAGATGAGTAATAGGTTTCATTTCTTATATTTTTTTTCGTATATCACTTGAATTTCAACATAGATATTCTTGATTATTTCACCAGGAACTTCTTCTACTTTGTATATTTTTTTTGAATAGTATATAGTTTTTTTCATTGTTTCTAACAATGACATACAGTTTGGACATTCCAAAAGATGCTTCTCTGCTAAATCCTTCTGTTTTGCATCAAGTTCACCATCTATATACTCTGATATTAATTTGCAAAAATTTTTACATTTCATAGTGATTTCAGTTTCATTACTGCCCCGCTAAAACCTGTCTGTTCCTACTACTAAAGTATTCAACGAGTTTTTCTCTTAGATATAATCGGCTTCTATGTGACCTTGTTTTGACAGTAGGTTGGGAAATAGAAAGCATTTCAGCAACCTCCGAGATAGGAAAACCTTCTATATCGCGTAGAACAAAAACAGATTTATACTTATCTGGTAAAGAATCTATCGCTTTATTTAAAAGGTCTTTCATCTCATTGTTTTTAAAATAATTAGCAGGATTATGGGTCCAGTCTGGCATCTCTGTTACCATAGAAGGCATTGAAGTTTCTTCCGGTTGGTCTAATGTAACTTTTTTAGTCTTATCTTTACGCATCTTCATTAAAGCTAAGTTTGTGGCTATCCTATAAATCCACGTTGAAAAAGCTGCATCTCCCCTAAACGAATCGAGTTTCTCGTAAGCCCTTATATACGTTTCCTGCATTAAATCTGCTGCATCCTCTTTATTCTTCAGCAATTTCAACCCAAGATTGTATATCCGACTGCTGGTTAATCTTATAAGTTCTTCAAAAGCTTTTATGTCGCCCTCTTTCGCCTTTTTAACAAGCTTTCTTTCTTCGTTATTCCCCATCAACTTTCCTCAATAATAACAATCTTTTTTTTACTTTTTAGACCCTTCTTTATGGTTATAAGCGACTTGGGTTTTTTGTAGTATTTAGAAAGGAGTTCAATAAGCCTTTTGTTAGCCCGCCCTTCTACTGGCGGCACATCAAGCCATACATAAAGAACACCTTCTTTCTCTTCTATCTTAGTTCTTTTTGTATTTGTTTTAACTATAACAGAAATTATCATTTGTACTATATCTTATCACAATTTATCAAAAATTTAAATTAAATAAATTAAAAAGTTTGCTAAAAACTCTGTAAAATGATAAATTAGAAATAGGGAAAAAGAATAAAACTACCCTTTAAAAAACCTCCTTATGATGTAAACCAAAAGTTATCATATTATAGTATAACCAGAACACTCGTAAGGAATAAACAATAAATCAAGGACCCCTCCTATACAATTATAAGGGGTAAAGGAGAACAGTAAAATGGCTGGAAGAGAAGTTTTTGATAAAGAAGAGATGGAAGCAATTGTTGGTGTTGTAAAGAGAGGTGTGTTTTTTAGGTATGGCTACCCGCAAGAGAGAGAAGGAATTTATTGTGTTGACGATTTTGAAAAATCTTTTGCTTCGTATGCAGGAGCAAGGCATGCACTCGGAGTAAACTCAGGAAGTTCTTCATTAAAAGTAGCTCTTGAAGCATTAAATCTCCCCAAAGGTAAAGAAGTGCTTACCCCTTGCTTTACTTTTGTTGCAACAATAGAATCTATTGAAGAAGCAGGACTTAAACCTGTTTTATGTGACATAGACAAGACTTTTAATATTTCACCTCAAGATATAAAGAGAAGAATCACAAAAGATACTGTTGCTATAATGCCAGTTCATATGATGGGAGCAGCAGCAGATATAAAAGAGATTATTGATATAGCAAAAGAAAACAACTTAAAGGTTGTAGAAGACACTTGTCAAAGCACTGGCGCTTCTTTGGAAGGTAAAAAACTCGGAACATTTGGAGATTTTGGTTGTTTCAGTTTTGATTATGCCAAGGTTATGACAACAGGCGAAGGAGGCATACTTGTAACAAATAGTGAGGAACTGTATAAACAGGCAGACTGGTACCACGACCACGGACACACACATATGTCTGATGTTCCAAGAGGAGTAGAACCCAGAGCTCGAAAAGGTTTTAACTATAGAATGAACGAATTGCAAGGTGCTCTCGGCGTGGTGCAACTTAAAAAACTCAATTATATAATCTCTAAACAGAGGGATAATAAAAGAAGAATAAAAAATGAACTCCAAAATATAGATGGACTGGAATTTAGGCAGTTGCTCGATAAAGATGGAGATATAGCTACCTTCTTGACGATCTTGTTACCAGATAAAGAAAAAGCCGAAGAATTAAAAAGTAAAATGATAGAATCCAATGTTACTCCTGCAACCTTAAACTATTGGCATTTTACTGCCAATATAGAAATTGCAGGAGGAGGAAGTTTCCCTGAAAGCGAAGCCCTTCTTTCAAGAAGTGTTTCAATAGAAATAAAGACCATTATGACAGAAGAGGAAATATCGAAAGTAGCAAGTTCTATAAAAGAAAATGTTAAATAAGGGACAAAAAAGTATGTGGTGTCTACTCACTCTGGTACTACGGCGCATACACCTTCTACTTAACAATCGGGCACTCTGAGAACTCACCCTTCTGCATAGCAAGCATCTCCGAAGGGTTTAACAGGC
>Ga0172382_10000539_pt1 | contig 71626 bp, 66 predicted proteins | sample Leawel138RmetaG_FD_122245 | JGI IMG/M metagenome (GOLD analysis project Ga0172382, IMG submission 122245) | Leachate microbial communities from a municipal landfill in Southern Ontario, Canada - Leachate well 138R metaG | ecosystem: Engineered > Solid waste > Landfill > Unclassified | place...
GCGAAGGGCACAAGGAAACCAAGAGGAAAAAGGCAGAAAAAAACCCGGGGGGGCAGGGGTTGGGGGGGGGGAATTGAAGGGGGGGGGGGGGGAAAACCCGGGGAGCCTTCCACCCTCCCGGGCAATCGGGGGGGGGGGGGGGGGGGCGCTGTACGAGGAATGCATCGCGCCGTTCAATGCGCCACACGACCGATCAGATGATGGCGGACCTGCTCCGACACCATGTCGATCACAAAAATACACAGTACGATCAGCAGCAATATCGCGAGATAGGTGTCGAATTGCGTGAAGCTGATCGCACGCTGCAATTCCATGCCGATGCCCCCCGCGCCGACGATTCCCAGCGCCGCCGCGGCGGAAATATTGCCCTCCATCCGCAGCAGCCAATAGGATAATATCTGCGGCAGCATTTGCGGCACGATCCCGAAGCGCATTTGCTGCGGCCAGCTTCCGCCGGTAGCCCGCACCGCCTCCACCTGCCCCATCTGGGCGTTTTCCAGCGACTCGCTGAACAGCTTGCCCAACGATCCCATCGTCCCGATGATCAGGGTGAGTACGCCCGCGATCGCGCCGATACTGAAGGCCGCCGCGAAGATCAGCGCCAAATCGCCTGGATAACGCCGTTATAGTCGCTCGCTTCAAAGGTGTGCACGGGCAGACCGGTAAATTCCTGCAGATGCAGGCGATAATTTTTCCACCTGGCGGCAACAAAAGGATCTGCCTCGTCGCCGCGGACGGCCATGCGAATGCGCCCCATTTCGCTTTGCCAGCTGCCGTCCCGGGCGGCAGGCTCCGTGCCGCCGCAGGCAGCGAGCACAAGGGCGGCCAACGGCAGAAACCAGCCGGCAATTCGACGCGATCCGATGTCAGACTTTAGCATCGTGGCTCTATTGCCCGATGATTATGTAGTCGTAATGGCACCCACGCTACAGGTGGATGACATGCCGCCAACCTGTTGCTTCCGGCAAATTGCCGGATCAGCTGCGCACGACTTCCGCTTCGTAAATTTCCTGCAATTGCCAGCGCAGGTGACCCGGCCATGCGCGAAGCCCATTTCTCCATGTTGTTCCATGGATTCCCTGCTCCAGCGGCGCGTACGCGCGGTGTAGAGGTGTCGTCGCCATGGGGCGCGATCTCGAAATTAGCTACCCAGCGCATTCCACCGGCCAGATGTCCCGGTGCTTCGCGATGAAAGCAAATCTCCTGTCACTTCCCTCACGAAGCAGGCTGCAGCCTTTTCCAGCGCCAATCGACATTCATCGTAGCCAGATCATGGCGGCGGACAATCCTCATCGAACCTGATAGACCCATCGGCGATCCAGCCTGCAAGATCGGTCAAGGCCGCGGGAAAATGTTCCGTGGACGCCAAGACGAAAAAACCTCTTATCCAAGCATCGCGCCCACAATCTTGAACATATTTTTCATCGGCGGCGGACCTTACTGGTTATATTCGGAAACCAAGCCGCACATCGCGATACGCCCCTTCCGAAAGATTCAATTGGTCTTCAGGCTTCATTGACGGTGGGCGCGAGCGCCCGATCAAGCACCGGATGAAGGCATTTGGGAAACGAGGAGGCCTCCCGTTCGTCTCCAGCAGGTGTCGTGGCCGCGTTCGATTGTGCAATGCGTTGCACCGAAAATCTCAAGTTCCCGGCAGGGCGTGCGCTGACATCTCTTGTCCAGCGGGCGCGCCATTTGCGATTGCGGCGCCCCGCACCACCTGACATGGATCTGGTTATTGGCGCCTCGTCGCCAGATCATGCGCCCGCAGGAAAACAGTTTATGATACTGACGCCGATTGCAGCCATCATCGAGGCATATCGCGCCGAACTGGGGTTGCTGATCCTTGCAGGGATGTTCATCGCGTTCATCCTTGAACGTTATCCGGCAACTGTCGTCGCGGTGCTGGGTATCTGCGTATTCCTGGCGACCGGATTGCTCGACGGTGCGTCGCTGGTCCAGTCGTTCGCGAATCCCGCGCCGGTCACCATCGGCGCCATGTTCATTCTGTCGGCCGCCCTGATGCGAACAGGAACCATCGACCTGATCGGCAACTGGGTCGTCGCGCGCGCACGCAAGCAGCCTGTCCGCGCTACGGTCGAGCTTATTGCCGGATTGCTCCTTGCCGCTGCATTCATCAACAACACCCCGGTCGTTGCGATCATGATTCCGATCGTGCTGCGGCTGGCCGCGGCGATCAATGTTTCCGCCAAGAAATTGTTGATCCCGCTTTCCTATCTATCGATGCTCGGCGGCACATTAACGCTCGTTGGCACCTCCACAAACCTGCTTGTTGATGGCGTCGCCCGCGATCACGGACTCGCCCCGTTCGGTATTTTTGAGATCGCTCCTGTTGGTATTATCGTTGCCCTCGTCGGAATACTCGCACTCGCCGTGCTGAGCCGCTTCCTGCTGCCTGATGGCGAGACCGACCCGTATCACAGCGCTGATGACGAACTCTTCCTCAGCGAAATCCGTATCCCCCGCGACAGTCCATTGATCGGAAAATCGGTTCGTGAGGCGAGCGAACTGAAGCGCCTGCGGGTAGTCGGCTTCACCCATGCCAGCACGAGCGCAGACTTGTCCGATCGGCTGCTTGCCGCTGGCGATCGTCTGATTGTCCGGGTGACACTGGTTGAACTGATGACGCTGCGCGATGCGAAGGGGATAGAGATCGGCACTTCCGTCATGGGCGACGCAAGGCAGGACGCTTCGGAGGTGGTCGAAGCCACGATTTCCCCGGCCCATCCGGGCATTGGCCGTCAACTTCGCGAAATCCCTTTCCTGAATACGCACCCCGTCCGGGTGCTTGGTATCAGCCGTGCCGGGCACACGCCAGGGCCCAGTCTGACCAAAACGCGGATCAGGGCTGCGGACACGGTACTTGTTGCGGGATCGAAAAGTGCGGTGCGGGCGCTGCGCGACAATCCCTGGCTGATTGGCATTGCGCAAACCGAGGGGCGGGCCTTTCGTCCGGCAAAGGCTCCGATTGCCATCGGCGCGCTGGCCGGTGCGGTCGTGCTATCGGCGCTGGGCATCATGTCGATCATGGTCGCGGGGTTGCTCGCAGTTGGCGTGGTTCTGGTTGCCGGATGCCTTGATGGCGATGACGCCTGGAGGTCGCTGAACGGGGATGTGCTGATCCTTGTCTATGCGATGCTCGCTGTCGGCGCGGCCCTCAACCAGGCGGGCAGCATTTCATTGCTGGTCGGCTGGATTTCGCCGCTGCTTCAGCATGTCGGCCCGGTCGCCCTGCTGTTCGTCGTCTATCTGTGCGCCAGCGTCCTGACCGAAGCCATCAGCAACAATGCCGTCGCCGTCATCATGACTCCCATCGCCATTGGCCTGGGCACTGATCTCGGCGTCGATCCACGACCGCTGGTCATCACGGTCATGTTCGCGGCTTCCGCGAGTTTCGCAACGCCGCTGAGCTATCAAACCAACACCATGGTTTATGCTGCGGGGAATTACCGTTTCGCTGATTTTGCGCGTATCGGACTGCCCATGAATCTGATCGTTGGTCTGACGACCTGCCTGGCGATTGGCTGGCTCTATTGAACAATAGTCCGGGTTCGGGAAGTCGGAACCAGCGCCGGATCGTTTACACTTATGATGTAAACGAGTAAGGGTGTTTGATGCACAAGCGGGCCATACCGGGGAGCAGGAAAATTGGATTTGATCGCTGGGGAAAACAAGGCGCGTCCGTCTGGGTTGCTCCGGATTGGCGATCCCGCCCCCGATTTTCAGGCGCGCACATCAATGGGCGAGATGCGCCTGTCGGATTATCGCGGTCGCTGGGTGCTGCTTTTCTCGCATCCGGCGGACTTCACGCCCGTCTGCACGAGCGAGTTCGTCGCATTTTCGCGGGCGAACGACCGGTTTCGGGCGCTGAATTGCGCGCTGGTGGCCGTTTCGATCGACAGTCTGTATTCCCATGTCGCCTGGGTCCGGGCAATTCGCGACAGCTTTGGCGTGACGGTCAGCTTTCCTATCGTTGAAGACCCTTCGATGGTGATTGGCCGCGCCTATGGGATGCTTGCCGATGACGCGCGCGATGCGGCGACATTGCGCTCGACCTTCTTCATCGACCCCGAAGGCGTCATCCGCGCCATGCTCTCCTATCCTGCCACCATCGGTCGGTCGGTAGAGGAACTCTTGCGCGCCCTCGCCGCCTTGCAACGGGTCGACAACGGCGAGGTGGTGACCCCCGAAGGCTGGAAACCGGGCGACGATGTGCTGCTGCCACCTCTCAAGGATCAGGCATCCGCTCTTGATGCATCGGAGGATGGCTGCTGGTTCCATCGCAGCCGCCCGGACCGGAATGAGGAGGGAATCAGGTGAACCCGGCATTCACCGATGATGAAATCGGCGCGGTCGCCAGCGTTCTCAAGGTGCTGGGTCATGATGTTCGGCTGAAGCTCATGCGGACGCTGCTTGCACATGGTGAAACGTCGGTCGGCGAACTTGAGGCTCTGGCCGGCGTCGGCCAGCCGGGCCTCTCGCAGCAGTTGGCCATCTTGCGCAAGGCCGGTCTGGTGCAGACGCGCCGCGACGCGAAACTCATATTTTACAGCCTGGCTCCGGAAGCCCTGCCAGACGCTGCCCGGCTGATCTCCGCACTCGCCGGTGTGTCCTCCGGGGACAAACTGGAAGGGGGGAAAAAGGCTCCGTCGCCCGCCGGATCGGCGGCGACCTTTGCCCGGATATTGTGACCGACCCCGGTAGCGCCGCCTACATTCGCACGCACTGGCGCATCGCGGTGCGGAGCACGGCAGGCGCGTTCGCGAGCGAGGCCTCGCCCTCCAGACGGCCATTGATGCGCAAATACACCATGTCTTTCCGGGTCATCAGATGCTGTAGCAACGGCGTGTCGGCGATACCGCCCACCCAATAGGTGCCGGCGTTGTTCGCCCTTTGGACGGGAATATTGACGAGCTGTCCGGCGAAATTCCATGTGAACACACTGCGCGGACCGGCGCCCGGCTTGCCCAGCAGCATCGCCATATAGGGCCGCCCGTTTTCGCAATACAGCGAAAGCGACGTGATGCTCGGAGATGCGGCAGGCTCGACATAAGCAATCGGCGCACGGCCTTGCATCGGCACTACCTCCCAAAGCGTCCCCGGTGCTGCGTGGGCCGTTTCGCCGGGGCTGTTCACCAGCATTTTGCGGATGGCCGGCGGCTCGGGCAGGCGACCGCCGGGCGGCGCATAGACCGTCAGCTTGCCCTTCTCCCACAAGCCAACCTGCACGGCGCGTTTCGCGCCGTCGATCAGCACATAGGCCTGATCCTCGCCGCCGCGATGGGGCGCATTACCCATCATATAATAGAAATTACCCTGCCGTTCGAGCGGGCTGACGGCGGAAAGATTGGTTTTCAGCACCGCCATTTTTGGACCCAGCGCCGCGCGCAGGGCCGCTGCAATCGCGCCCTTGTCGAACGGGTCGATATTATCCCTGGAATAGCTGCCCGGATAACGGCCGACGAGGGCGGACAGATTGTTCCATTCGAGCGGCGTGCCCGCCACTGGCGCCGGTGTGGCGGCGGCCGGGGCGGGAACATTGCTGCCGGTTCCGGCGCACAACTGGTAATTTCCAACCAGCGCGGCGTGAAACGGATCGAGTCTTTGCCCCGCCTCCACATTGGACTCGATGCGCAGCTGACCGCGCTTCTCATCTTCATTCACAAATATGAGCACCGGGCCCATGTCGCTGTCGTTGCGCGGAAAGGGGAAGAACGCCTGGGTGATGCCTTCATACTGCATACCGAAAAAGCTGGCGGCATACTCCATCCGCGCCGCCTGCACCGTGCGGCCATTGGCCTGAAAACGCATGCCCGCATCACCAATGGTGACGCGCGGTTCCCGCGAACAATCGCCGCCACGCGCGTAGCTGCCGTGAATATCCGCGAAGTCCTTAAGGCCATTGATAGAAATAGCCCCGGCTTCGGCCGGCGCCAACGATATCGTTGCCATGAACGCCAAACCGGTAATATCCCGGCGTGTGAAAATCTTCCCTGTCATGTTGCCCATCCCTGTTGCTCTTCGCGTTTTTGTTTTCGCATAAAATGCGCGGAATCGGAACAAAATCCGTGAGCGAAGCTGCATCGGGCTTGCCGGGTCAGATAAGCCCTCTGGCCAGCCACAGGTCGGGGGGTTCCTTGTCTCCATCCTCCCGCTCCGTCATGACGACAACGGCGTCAAACGCTTCGTTCTGGGACAGCCAGACCTGGCCGGTGAGGTTTTTGAGGAAGGAGGAACGTTCAAGCGCATCCATGACCGGGCCTTTCACTTCGGACAGGTGCAGGCACACGCCTCCCCCGGCGAGACGGTGATTGATCGCCTCCAGACTTTCGAGCGCGGATGCGTCGATGGCGTTCACCGCCGGGCACATCAGGATCAGATGCCGGAGCCGGGGGTGTTCGGCGACCTGTTCGAGCACGAACTCTTCCAGCCAGCGGGCGTTGAGATAGGTTAGGCTTTCGTCGATGCGGATGGTCAACACCCGTGGATCGGTGAAGACCTTGTGCCGCTTCACGTTGCGGAAATGCTCGGTTTCCGGCACCCGTCCGACAATCGCCGCATGCGGTCGCGACGCGCGCCACAGGTACAGCGCCAGGCTGACGCCGACACCGGCGATGACCCCCGCTTCCACGCCCACGAGCAGCGTAATGATGATGGTCGCCATCATCGCGGCGAAGTCCATCCGCGAATACGACCAGATTTCGCGGGGCTTTTTGAGGTCGACCAGGCTCAGCACCGCAACGATGATCGTGGCAGCCAGCGCCGCCACCGGCAGCGAAACGATCAAGGGTGTGAGGAACATGGCGGCGATAAGGATGCCGAAAGCCGTGAAAATACCGGCAGCCTGTGTTTCGGCCCCGGCGTCGAAATTGACGACAGAGCGGGCAAAGCCGCCCGTAACGGGATATCCGCCGGTAAAGGAGGCCGCGACATTTGCCGCGCCCAGCCCGATCAGTTCCTGATCCGGATCGATCCGCTGACGTTTTTTGGCGGCCAGAGTCTGGGCAACAGAAACGCTTTCCACGAAGCCGATGACCGACAGGAGAAGCGCGGGGACCGCCAGCTTCGCCCACAACTCCGGATCGAACAGGGGCACGGTGAATGGTGGCAGGCCGCGCGGAATGTCCCCCACAACCTCGACGCCGCGCGCGTCGAGTCCGAAAAAGATTACCGCCAGCGTTGATGCCGCGACGGCGAGGATCGGCCCCGCCCTGGCCAGCAGATCGGCCGGTCGGGAAGCCATCCCGAGACGCATCAGCAACGGCTTCATGCCCTTGCGCACCCAGAACAGGAACGCCGTCGCGCCTGCGCCGATAACCAGCGTCGGCAAATGCGTCATATGCAGATTGCGCGCCAGCGCCGCGATCATCGCCGGCAAGGTCTGGCCAGAAGCGTCGATGCCGAGGATCGACTTCATCTGACTGAACGCGATGAGGATGCCGCTTGCCGAGATAAATCCGGAAACCACAGGGTGCGAAAGCAGATTGGCGAGAAAACCAAGCCGCAGCACCCCCATCAGCAACAGGATCGCGCCCGAGAGAAAGGCCAGCACAAGCGCCGCCGCAATGAACTCGGCGCTGCCGGGCGCGGCCACACTGCCGGCGGCGGTCAGCGTCATCAGCGAGATCACCGCGACCGGACCCACGGCCAGCGCACGACTGGTGCCGAAGATCGCATAGACAATCAGCGGTGCGATCGAGGCATAAAGTCCGACCTCGGGTGGCAACCCCGCGAGCATCGCATAGGCGAGGCTCTGCGGAATCAGCATGATCGTGACAATCGCCGCCGCCACAAGGTCGCTGGTAAGTGTCGTACGATCATAATCGCGCGCCCACCCCAGTACCGGCAGATAGCGTGTCAGATCAACCATCTCACGCGCCGATCATATGCGGCTTCACCATCCACTCGCGGCCCTTGAGCATACCATGCCAATAGACAGGCGGCAGGATCGTATCCTTGAGCAGCCAGGCCAATCGGCTCGGGCGCGTGCCGTCGATCAGCCAGGTCGGGAAGCTTGGCAACAGCTTGCCGCCATAGCCGAACTCCGCGAGCACGATCTTGCCCCTTTCCACCGTCAGCGGGCAACTCCCATAGCCGTCATAGTCGGCGACAGGAGCCCTGCCCTCCAGCGCGGCAAGCGCGTTCACCGCCACCACGGGCGCCTGTTTCCGCGCGGCGGCCATCGTTTTGGCGTTGGAGGCGGAACAGGCGTCTCCCAGCGCAAACACATTGGGATAGCGCGGGTGACGCAGGGTCGCCTCATCGACTTCGAGAAATCCGGACGGTGCGGCAAGAGGACTCGAACGCACAAAGTCCGGCGCGCATTGCGGCGGCACCACATGGATCATGTCGAACCGCTCTTCCACGCGGCGGATCTCGTCGCCGCGTTTCTGCTCGAACGTCGCGACCTTCGCCTTGCCGTCGATGGCGACGAGCCTGGACTCGAAATTCAGATGCGCGCCGTAGCGTTCGACATATTCCATCAGTGCCGGGACATAGGCCGCGACACCGAACAGAACCGCGCCCGCCGAGTGGAACTGAACGTCGATGTTCTTCAGCAGTCCGGCGCGCTCCCAGGCGCTGCACGAAAGATACATGGATTTCTGCGGCGCGCCGGCACATTTGATCGGCATGGGCGGCTGCGTGAACAGCGCCCGTCCGGAATTCAACTCCTGCACGAGTTGCCAGGTATATGGCGCGACGTCATAGCTGTAATTGGATGTGACCCCGTTGCGACCGAGCGTTTCCCGCAACCCCGCAATCGCGTCCCAGTCGAGCTTGATACCCGGACAGGCGATCAGCACACGGTAGGATATGCTGCGACCGTCGGACAGCAGCACCCTGTTCCCTTCCGGAGCGAAGCCGCTGGCGGATGCCCTGATCCACTCCGCGCCATCGGGAATCAGCCTTGCTTCCCGCCGGCGGGTAAACTCCGCACCAAAGACGCCGCCGCCAACCATCGTCCAGCCTGGCTGATAATAATGCACTTCGCCCGGCTCGATGATCGCAATACTGACTTTCCTGTTGCGCTTCAGGATGCTGGCAGCCGTCGCGATGCCGGCGCTGCCGCCACCGACGATAATGATGTCCCATATCTTCGCGCCTGCTTCCGGCTCCAGCGCACCCGCCATTTCCGCAAGCTTTCTGGAACGCGCGCCGGAGCGGCAATAGGCAAGAACCGGCGCGGGCAACCGCTCGAGCGCCCGCTTCATTGCTTCGCCATCCCCGGCGCCGATCGCGCCCGGAACTGCCGGAACATGGGCGAACTTCAACCCGGCGGCGCCTGCGGCAGCGCCGATCTCTGCGGCGGCAGGTTGCCCCGGCTCTTCACCGTCCGGTCGATTGCAGATGATCGACCGGAAACCCGCGGCGGCCAGATCCGGAATATCCCGCAAGCCGATCTGGGCGGACGTACTGAGGCGTTCTGTGAGTTTGGTGGTCTGCATGGATTACTTTGCCGCCATTGTTCGGGCCTGGGCCTGGCGGGGGAAAATGCGCTGGATCGCCATCCCCGCCAACATGGCGAGGACAAAGGGCAGGACGGCCAGAGGCGCGAGCGCGAGGTCGGCAATGGCCGGGCCGGGACACAGTCCGGCGATACCCCAGCCAATCCCGAAGAGAAGTGCGCCGGTCGCAAGCCTGGCATCGATGTGCCGCGTGCCGGGAAGTTCGAAACGCGTATCGGCCAAAGGCTTTTTCATCCGGCGCTGGATGGGCCAGGCAAGCGCCATCGGAATCATCGCACCGCCCATCACGAAGCCGAGCGTCGGATCCCACGCGCCGAACAGGTCGAGGAAGCCCTGGACGCGCATGGGATCAGCCATGCCCGAAAAAGCCAGTCCGACACCGAACAGGGTGCCGGCCAGCAATGCTGTCAGGATGCGGACCATAGCAGGCCTCCTGCACGAAGCAGCGCCACCGTCAGAAAACCGGCGGCCATGAACAGCGCCGTCGCCACCATCGAGCGGGGCGACAGGCGCGAAACACCGCACACTCCATGACCACTGGTGCAGCCCGAACCCAACCGGGTACCGAAGCCGACCAGCAGCCCGCCAATGACCAGCGGCCAGACGGTATCAGGAAAGCGCATCTCGACCGCGCCGCCGAAGCGGTTAAGCAGGAACGCGCCAAGCGGCAGTCCGAGGATAAAGGCCAAAGCGATTTCGCGCGGCGCGCCCGTATCGGAAATTCCGGTTGCACGGGCTACAAGGCCACTGACGCCGGCGATCCGACCCAACCCCAGCAACATGATTACCGCGGCAAAGCCAATGAGCAGCCCGCCCAAAAGCCCCTGAACGGGCATGGCGTGCGGAAAGCCGGGCATCACAGCGCGTCCAGCGGGATTTTGAGATACCGCGTTCCGTTCGCCTCGGGCGGCGGCAGATGGCCGGCGCGCATGTTCACCTGCACCGACGGCAGAATCAGGCGCGGCATGGCCAGGGTCTTGTCCCGGGCTTCGCGCATCGCGACGAACTCATCCTCGCTGACACCGTCGTGCGCATGAATATTATGTTTGCGCTGTTGTTCGACTGTGGTCTCCCAAACATATTCGGTGCGACCTTCCGGCAGATAATCATGGCACATGAACAGCCGTGTATCGGAGGGCAGCGACAATATGCGGCGCAACGACCGGAACAGGGTGCGCGCATCGCCGCCAGGGAAGTCGACGCGCGCCGTGCCATAGTCGGGCATGAACATCGTGTCACCGACAAAGACAACGTCGCCGATTACATAGGCGAGGTCGGCCGGTGTATGCCCCGGCACATGCAGGACGGTCACCTCAAGGTTGCCGATGCGGAATTGCTCGCCGTCGGCAAAGAGCCTGTCGAAGTCGGACCCGTCGCGGCGGAATTCCGGCCCCGCGTTGAACAGGTCGCCGAAGGTCTGTTGAACGGTCAGGATATGCTCGCCGATGGCGATCTGACCGCCGAGTTTTTCCTTGAGATACGGTGCAGCCGACAGGTGATCGGCGTGGGCGTGCGTTTCAAGCAGCCAGTCGACGGCCAGTTGCCGATCGGCAACATATGCCAGGATCTCATCAGCCGACTCGTATGACGTGCGCCCCGACGCCGGATCATAATCCAGCACGCTGTCGATAATCGCGGCGCGATAAGTTTCCGGATCGTGGACCACGTAGGAGACGGTGGAGGTCGCCTCGTCGAAGAACGCCCTGATCACAGGAACACCCTTTTGTGCGGCTTTTATCTGCGCGGTCGCAGAGATGAGAGCAGAATCAGACATGGTTACACTTCTCTCAATTTCATATTTAACGAAACTGATATGCGACGCAGGGCTATTCTGTCAAGGATCATAGGGAACGCAGGCGACACGGCAACGCGAATCTTTCCTTCATCCGGCAAAACGCACCCGTCCTGCCGCGCGATCAAGTCTTGTAACGCTGCCCGCTCTCTGTTTCTGTGCATACGCGTCTCAGGCTGAGGCGATATCAGGAGGAGATCGTCATGAGCCAGGCTACTGATATCCTGAAACATGAACATGATGCCATTTTGTTGGCGCTGAAGATCCTCGAAAAGATTGCCGATGAGGTCAGTGCGGGCAAAACAACAGCGGATAATGTCTCGACATTTCTGGATTTGCTGCGGGAGTTTTCCGATACTTGCCACCATGGCAAGGAGGAAGACCTGCTGTTTCCGGCCATGATCGAGGCCGGCCTGCCGAAAGAAGGCGGTCCGGTATCGGTGATGCTGTCGGAGCACGAAGAGGGCCGGACGCTCATTGCCGCCATGGCTGCGGCGACCAGGCCGACAATGAAGCCGACGGAATTTTCCCAGGCGGCAACGGCTTATATCGCCCACATGCGTCAACATATCGACAAGGAAAATAATGTCCTGTTTCCGATGGCGGACCAAATGGTCGACCGGCAAGTACTGGACGGGCTGGTCCCCGCGTTTGATCGCCATGAAGAAGAGGTGATGGGCCATGGCCGCCACGAACAGCTGCATGACATGCTCAAGGAGCTGAAGTCGAAGTATCTCGATTCATGAGTTGAGCCGGTACATCGGGCGCGTTCCAGCCGCCGCCGAGCGCCTTGTATAACGCCACCAGCTGCACGCTGGTGGCGGTCCGGGCGCGAATTTCGGCGGTTTCCGCCTCGTCCAGCAGCCGTTGTGCGGCCAGCAGCTCGATCAGGGAAATGTCGCCAGCCTTATGACGTGCCCCTGCATGGGCATAGCTGCGGCGCGTGGCGTCCAAAGCCGTCCCGCGCTGTTCCAGCGTATCGAGACCGGCGCGGTAGTTGCCGAGAGCCTGTTCGGCATCACCCAGCGCCGCCAGCACCGCCTGTTCATAGGCGAGGGCGGCCCGTCGCCCGGCGGCCTCGCGCGCGCGGATTTCAGCGCGCACCCGGCCACCATCGAACAGGCGCCAGGAAATCAGCGGCAGGATGGAATAGCGGGCGCTGGCAGAGTCGAACCAGTCGCCCGTATTCAGCGCCTGAAACCCGCCGCCCGCGCCGATCGACAGTTTCGGGAACAGTTCCGCCGTGGCGATGCCGATGTCAGCCGTGCTGGCCGCCAGTTGCCGTTCGGCGGCCAGCACATCGGGCCGTCGACGCAGGATATCGGCACGCTCGCCCACCGGCAGCGTCAGCGGAGCGGGCAGGGCATGCCCGCCATCCAGCAGCGCCAGTTCACGTTCCGGCGGCGCGCCCAGCAGCAGACCGAGACCAAGGATGGCGGCGCGCTGGCGGGCCTGAATCTCCGGGAGGGCGGCACCGGCCGCGGCCCATTGCGCCCGCGCCGCGTCCACATCCGCGACCGAGGCATCGCCCGCGGCCTGCCGCTGGCGCATCAGATCAAGCGTGTGTTGCAACGTTGCCAGCCGCGCCTGTTGTGCACGCAATTCATTGTCCGCGCCCACTGCGGTGAACCAGGTCCGTGCGACCTCGGCAATGATACGCATGCGTATGCCTTGCGCCTCGGCTTCGGTCGCTTGCAGCCGTGCGCTGGCGGCTTGCACCGCGCGCCGGTTCGCCCCGAAAAGGTCGACCTCCCATGCGGCGTCGAAGCCCGCATCAAAAATGGTCTGGTTGGCGTCAAGTCCCGGGATGGTCCCGATGGGAAGCGGGCCGTTTTCGCTTTGCCGCCGTCGGTTGACACTGGCGCCCGCGGCAACGACCGGCATCTGGCCACCGGCAACCCGGTCGCGCACGGCGCGCGCCTCGTCGATACGCGCCGCCGCCTGCTGCAGGTCGAGATTTTGGGCAAGCGCCGTATCGATCAGGCGTCCGAGCACCGCGTCATCCAGCGCCGACCACCAGCGCGCCAGATCTGTGGCCCCCGTCGAGACCGGTTGTGTCCAGCCCTCCCCGATGGCGACCGGCGGCGGTGTGCGATATTCGGGGCCGACCGCGCAGGCCGCCAGCAGAAGGCCGCCAAATATCGGCGCGATACCATGCCTCATTGCAGCCGCCCCCGGACGAACAGCGTGGCAATCGTGAGCGTCGTCAGAGCGATGACTGCCAGAGGCCACAGGCTGGCGAAAACGTCGCCCGGCGGCAGCGCCTTCAGGAAGCTGCCTTGCACGATAATCAGAAAATGTGTGAGCGGAATGGCCTGGGCCAGCCATTGCAACAGCATGGGCATGTTTTCGACCGGCGTGGCGAAGCCCGACATCAACACCGCCGGAACGCCGAAGGCAAAAGCCCCGAGAATAGCCTGTTGCTGGGTGGCGCTGACGGCGGAAATCATCAGGCCAATGCCCACGACCGACAGGATGAACAGCAGCAGGCTGATGAACAGCAGCCAGAAAGAGCCGGTAAACGGAATCTGGAAAAACACCATCGCCGCGGCGATCATCAGCAAGCCGAGCGTGGTGCCGATCGCCAGCGCGGGCAGCGATTTCGAGATGATGATTTCCGGAACGGAGGCCGGTGAAACCAGCAACTGGTCGAAGGTGGCAAGTTCGCGTTCGCGGGCAATCGACAGGGATGTCAGCAACAGCGCGCTGAACAGCGCCAGAATCCCGGCAAGGCTCGGAACGATGAACCAGCGATAGGTCAGATTGGGGTTGAACCAGTTGCGGACCGCCACGGGTGAGCCGCCTTCGGAGATAGCCTCCGCGCCAATGCCGCTGGCAATGGTCGAAAGATAACCGACGGCGATCTGGCCAGAATTGCTGCGTCGCCCATCGACCAGCACCTGCACATGGCCCGTGCCGCCGGCTGCAATGGCGCGCGAAAAATCCGCCGGAATATCGAGCGCCGCAATCACCTCGCCCCGGTCGATCAGATCGCGCAATTCCCCATTGCTGGCAACTGCGTGCACCCGGGCGATGAACCCGGCGCTGCCGAGGCGCGCGACCAGTTCATGCGACCATCTGCCTGAATCCTGGTCATGCACTGCGATATCGACATTGCGGACTTCGAGGGTGGCGGCAAAAGCAAACACCAGCAATTGCATGAGGGGCGGCACGATCACCACGATACGGCTGCGCGGATCGCGCAGGATGCTGAGCATTTCCTTGACGATCTGGGCGCGCAGCCGCGCCGTGACGAAGATACCGGATCGCAGCGACATCGCCTCACTCCAGATTCTTGCGCGTGGCGCGCGTCGCCAGCAGGAACAGCAGCATGCCGATCGCCGCCATGGCCAACAGATCGGGCACGAATATCGCCCGGATATCACCCGCCAGAAAAACCGTCTTCAGCGACGAGACGAAATAACGCGCCGGCACAACCCAGGTAATGGCCCGGATCGGGGCGGGCATTGCCTCGATCTCGAACAAAAAACCCGACAGCATGAATGCCGGCAGGAAACCGGAAAACAGCGCGATCTGCGCTGCCAGAAACTGGTTGCGCGCCAGCGACGAGATCAGCAGCCCCTGGCCCAGCGCGGGCACCATGAACACCGCCGAAAGCAGCAGCAATGCCAACAGCGAGCCTTGCAGCGGCACGCCGAACAGCAGGATCGCCAATGCCGCCGCCCCCAGCGTCGCAAGCATGCCAAGCACGAAATAGGGCAAAAGCTTGCCGATCAGGATTTCCACGACGGAGGCGGGGGTGGACAATACGGCCTCCATCGTGCCGCGCTCCCATTCGCGCGCCACCACCAAAGCCGTGAGCATGGTGCCGATGATGGTCATCACAATGGCGATTGCGCCGGGCACCAGCGCGCGCCGGCTTTCCAGTTCGGCGTTGAACCAGTAGCGCGGCTCGAGCGCGACGCTGACGGATGGCAACTCCGCGTCCATTCCGGTGCGCCAGCCTTGCACCACGCCCTTCGTATAGTTGGTGACGAAATTGGCGGTATTGGGTTGCGAGCCGTCGGTGGCGACCTGCACCAGCGCCTTGCCCCCGCGTTCCGCCATGCGCTGTTCGAAATCCTGCGGAACCACCACAAAGCCGCGCAATGTGCCCGACACCAGCCTGTCGGCTACCTCGCGCCGGTCGTGCGCATAGGTCACATCCAGATAGCGCGTGCCTGAAAAGGCGGCGGCCAGCGCCTGCGCCGACGCGGATGGCGATTCCACCACCACGCCGATACGTACCTTGCTGACATCCAGCGACACCGCATAGGCAAACAGAAACAGCAGCACCAGCGGCAGCGCAAAGGCGATCAGCAGCGTGGACGGATCGCGCACGGCCTGCAGGCTTTCCTTGCGCACCAGCGCCAGCAGGCGTTGCGGATCGAAGCGGCGCATGGCGGCAACCGGGACCCGGCCGACAGGGGGTGAGCCGTTCGCGTCGTTCGCGTCGTTCATGCCGCCTCGTCCGCCAGATCCGCCGATTCCACCAGATGAATGAACGTGTCTTCCATGGTGGGATCGGGCCGGGCGGCGCTGGCCGCGCCACGCTTCAGGGCATCGGGCGTATCCAGCGCGATCAGCCGGGCACGATACAGCATCGCCACCCGGTCGCAATATTCGGCCTCGTCCATGAAATGGGTGGTGACCATCACCGTCACCCCCTTGCGGGCAAGGCCGTTGATATGCGTCCAGAATTCGCGGCGCGTGATCGGGTCCACGCCCGACGTCGGCTCGTCCAGAAACAATACCGGCGGATGATGCATCAGCGCACAAGCCAGCGCGAGACGTTGTCTGTAGCCCAGCGGCAGGGATTCCGGGGCCGCTGACAGCCACGGGTGCAGGGAGAATGTGTCGACCATTTCGTCGATGCGGGCGCGGCGCGTGTCGCCCGCCAGCCCGTACACGCCGGCGAAAAACTCCAGATTCTGCCGCACCGAAAGCAGGCCGTAGAGGGAAAATTTCTGCGCCATATAGCCCAGCTGGCTTTTCGCCGCACCGGCGGCCCGGCGCAGATCCTGTCCGGCAACATGCGCATCTCCCTCGGTGGGCTTGAGCAGACCGCACAGCATCTTGAAGGTGGTGGATTTCCCGGCGCCATTGGGGCCAAGCAGGCCGAAGATTTCACCCTTACGCACTTCGAAGCTAACATCGTCGGTGGCGGTGAAATTACCGAAACGCTTGGTCAGATTACGGCACGATACGGCAATATCGGATGCAAGCGTCACTGGCGGCAGGCGTTCGGCCAGAGACGAGGTTCCGCCCGGACCGCCGCCCAGCAGGTCGATGAACGCATCCTCGAAGCGCGGCGGCACCGGCACCAGGAGCGCGCCGACCCGGTCCGCCAGCGTCTGGATTTGCTGTGTGCCGGCGTTGGCGCGCAGCACCACGCGCACGCCCGCGCCCTGAATCACGCCATCGCCGATGCTTTCCAGATCCAGCGCCTCGGCCAGCACGGCGCGGCGTTGGGCGCCAACGTCTTCCAGACGAAAACTGCGATCCCCGAGGCGTCCGGTCAATTCCGTCGGCGGGCCGTCGAAGGCGAGTTGCCCCTCGTTGAGCAGCAGCACGCTGTCGCAGCGCTCAGCCTCATCAAGATAGGCGGTGGACCAGACGACCGCCATGCCCTCGTCCGTCAGCGCGTTCACCATGCGCCACAGGTCCTGACGGCTGACCGGATCGACGCCGACGCTCGGCTCGTCCAGCAACAACACGGCGGGCCGTGCCATCAGCGCGCAGGCCAGCCCCAGCTTCTGCTTCATGCCGCCCGACAGCTTGCCCGCCAGACGTTCGGTGAAGGGACCAAGGCGGGTGAAGTCGAGCAATTCGGTAAACAGACCAGCATGCCGGTCCGCATCCATGCCGCGCAACCGTGCATAAAGGCGCATGTTTTCCATCACGGACAGATCTTCGTACAATCCGAAGCGCTGCGGCATATATCCGCTTGCCACGTGGATGGCGTCATTGTCGTCCACCACGTCGAAACCGGCCAGCGTAACGCGCCCGGCGTTCGGCACGAGCAGACCGGTGAGGATCCGCATCAGTGTTGTCTTGCCCGCACCGTCCGGACCGATAAGGCCGGTCAGGCGGCCATAATGGATTTGCGCGCTGACGCCGCGCAGGGCGGCCCGGTCGCCAAAATACTTGTCCACGCCGTCGATGATAACGGCTGGCTCGCTGCTATCGGCAGCCATGCGGATCAGCCTTCGTTTGCACCGGTAACCGGCCGGGCATCGACTTCGATCGTCACGGGCATGCCCTGGCGAAGGCCAGCATCAGCCTCCGCGTCGGCGGCGTCGATCACCACCCGCAGCCGATAAACCAGATCGGTTCGCAAATCGGTGGTTTCCACCGTTTTCGGGGTGAATTCGGCGCGGGGCGAGATAAAGCCGATCTGGCCGCGCCAGACCTTGTCTGACGTATCATTGCGCACCCGCACCTTTGTTCCGGGCGCGATGCGACCGAGATCAGGCTCTCCGACATAGGCGCGCACATAAACGGGGCGGTCCAGACTGAGGCTGTAAACGGTGCTTTGGCTGGCGACCATGCTCCCCGGCTCGCGCACACGTGCAATAACCGTACCCGCGGCGGGTGCCGCCAGACGCGTATCGGCCAGCGCCGTGGCGGCCTGTGCGCGCGCGGCTTCGGCGGCGGCCAGGCGCGCTTCGCCTGCCGCAATGTCTTCCCGCCGAAAACCTTCCCGCGCCTGCGACAGGGCGGCTTCGGCCGCTTTCACGCCAGCCACCGCCTGATCATGGGCCGCACGGGCGTTCTCGACGGTTCGTTCGCTGCTCGCGCCCGACGCCAGCAAATCACTCTGGCGACGATAGTTGCGCCCGGTACTTTCAGCGATGGCTTCCGCCTGATTGAGTGCCTGTTGGGCCTGGACGATCTCCTGCGGACGCAGACCCCGTCGCAGCCTGGCGAGGTCTGCCCGCGCCACCTGCACGGCCGCTTCCGCCGCGGCGAGCGCTTGCCGGTAGGGCCGGGCATCCAGGGTTGCCATATGGCTACCGGCGCTGACCACATCGCCCTCGTCGAACTCCATAGCGGAGATGCGTCCCGGCTGCCGGAAGGCCAGTTGCACCTCGCGGATATCGACATTGCCATACAAACGCAGCCGGTTATCGTCCGTGCCCGTTCGCTGTGTCCACAACCATATGATGCCGGCAGTGGCTGTTACGACGACAGCAATAACGAAGATGCGCTTCGCCGCCGGGGAGAGATTTGCGATGGTCATTGCGCGCTCCGGATACCACGGCGATAAATGGAAAATGCACCCGGTGCATCGCGGCGGATGCGCGCCGGATCTCCGGTCAGCATCGCTTGCACGACCAGCCCCTGAATGGTGCCCACGAACAGGGTTGCGGCGGCATCCACGTCGAGCGATGCCTCCAGTTCGCCCCCCGCCTTCCCGGCTTCGAGCAAATGCCCCAGCCGTTCGCCGTAGCGCTGCAACAGGGTCTGCACCATCCGCCGGGTCAGGGTATCGCCGGAGCGCTGCAATTCACCGAACAGCATGCGCGGTACGCCCGGATGTTCGGCTACGAAGTCGGTATGTGCCATGAAAACCGCTTCAAGCCCTGCAAGCGGCGATGCGGCATCGTTCACCGCCTTGTCCACCCGCGCCAGCAGTCGCTCGCTCACCCAGGACATAACGGCCCGCAGAATCGCGTCTTTGGACGGAAAGTGCCGGAAAAGCGCACCCTGCGTGAGCCCCATATGCTGTGCAATGGCGGTGGTCGTGATGTCGCCAGGATTCTGCCCGGCCGCGAGTTCGATCACCGCTTCGACGGTGGCCGCGCGACGTTCCTCCGCCGGGAGATTCCTGGAATGCCGACTCATCCCCGCCCCAAAAAAAGAAAGTAACCTATTACTATCAGCGGACCAGACCGGCGCAAGCGGAATTATTTGAAAGAGTCGGGTCGGATGCTGCATCTTGATAGAGGACAGGGAATTCTGTTTTGCGCGGCCCAACGGGGAAGCGAATTGGAGGACCGCAATGAATTCAACTGCTATTCGTCGGCGCGGTTCGATCCGGAACCGGAAAATTCTGCGCGTCCTGCCTCCAGCTTTTGACAAAAGACCAGAAGCGTTCGCTGGCCACGGGCCTGGTCGCGCCCTTCCGCTGAAGAAGCGATAACCAGAGCGGGCTGGCGTCGGCTATCCGCCGGCGGACCACTCCATAGCGCATCGTCGCATCTGCGGGAGAGGGCACGACGGTGGTCACGATCATTCCCGCATTGTCCCGAAGAAGGGAACGACGCAGTTCCGGCACATAAACGGGGCAAGCACCTGCAGCAATTAACGGCGCATAATGACGGCTGAAGAATTCGGGCACAGCTGTTTGGGCAAGCATCGCCACTGCACGTCCCGAAAAGTCGCTGATGTGCAACGTATCGCGGCCTACAAGAGGATCGCCGCAGTTCAGCATGACCGCAAAATCGAGATCATGCAGGCGAAGCCGCTCAAAACGCGGGCTTTCCTCAAAATCCGTTACGACGGCGAAGTCGATCTGGCCATTATCCAGCCGATCCAGCAGAATCTCGGGATTTCCGGCCTCGACGGTGATGCAGAGTTCAGGCTGCCGGGTAGCGAAGCTCGAAAGCAACGAAGCAAGGCGCGGGTCCGGTTCGCCCAACGGCATGGTCCCGATCCGCAACCGGCCGCGATGGCCCAGCCGCCGGAGATCTACTTCTTCGAGAACTGTAGTGGCGATTCCCGCGAGCGGCCTGACCAGTTCGAGCAAGTCACGACCATAGGGCGTGAGTTCAACGCTCCGTGTGTTGCGATTGAACAACGGCATTCCGATGGCGGATTCCAGCTTCCGGATTTGTAGCGACAGGCGAGGCTGCGATGTACCCAGCTTTCGAGCCGCAGCCGAAAAGGAAAGCGCCTCGGCGACCGCCGCGAACTGAAGCAGGAGACGGATATCGAGCACAGCTCCCCATTCATATCCGGGCGATATAAATTTGCAAATCTGAATATTGGACCGGGCCATCCATTCCCGGCATCGTCCGGCGCGAGCAAAGGGGCGGCAGCATAGTTAAGGCGCGAGTCCGTCAGGACCGCGTCCGCTGCGATGCCCACAACGACCGGAGAGACGTTTGGAACCTGTCAAAAGCCTTGTGGGAGCGGAGTTTCCCCTGTTCGCATTCAGTCATTGCCGTGATGTCGTGGCGGCTGTCAGCCGCGCCGGTGGTTTCGGTGTTCTGGGGGGGAGCAGCTTTACGCCGGAAACACTGGAGCAGGAGCTTGCGTGGATTGATGCGCATGTGGATGGCAAGCCATATGGTATCGACATTTTGATACCCGAGCATCAGGCGCTCGGGCTGGACGTGAGTATCGACAAGCTCGTCGAATCCATTCCAGCCGAACATGTCGGGTTCGCGGTGGATCTGCTGACCCGCCATGGCATCAGCGTGAGCCGGGATGATGTGATCGAGCGCGAGCTGCCGGCTACATTGCCCGAAGTCGGGGAGGCGCTGCTGGATGTTGCCTTCCGGCATCCCATTCGCCTGATCGTCAATGCGCTTGGCATCGCTCCGCCTTCCATGATCGAACGCGGCCGGCATTATGGTGTCCCCGTGGGTGCTCTGGTGGGCGCAAAGGAGCATGCGATCCGGCAGGTCAATGCCGGGGTTGATCTGCTTGTGGCGCAAGGCGGGGAAGCTGGTGGGCATTGTGGTGAAGTCTCGACCCTTGTGCTCGTGCCTGAAGTCATCCGCGCCATCGAGCCGATCAAAAAGGTTCCGGTGCTTGCGGCCGGTGGCATTATGACCGGCGCACAGATGGCAGGATGCATGGCTATGGGCGCGGCTGGCGCATGGACCGGCTCGGTCTGGCTTGCCACCACAGAAGCGGAGACAAGCGAGGCATTCCGGGAGAAAATGATCGCCGCTTCATCGCGGGATACGATCCGTTCGGCATCGCGAACCGGCAAACCGAGCCGTCAGCTTCGTTCCGCCTGGCATGCAGCCTGGGACGGTCCGGATAGCCCGGGTGCCCTGCCTATGCCGCAGATGTCGATGATCAGTCTGCCGGCATTCCGGCAAATCGAGAAGGCGACCGGAAACGGGAACATGCAGGCCCGTGAATTGGTAAGCTACTGGGTCGGACAGGGCGTCGGTCTTGTGGATAACATACGCTCTGCATCGGCAGTCGTGCAGGAGTTCAAGCAGGATTTCGCTGAAGCCGTGGCGAAACTTATCGACACGGTGAACCACGATTAGACTTCATCAATTCGCACATTCCCAGGACGATATTATCAAGGCTCGTTGGCTAATAACTAAAATCTGTTTTCTGATGAGATAATAGAGCCAGAGAAAAAGGGGGGGACCATGAAAATACGGTGAAACGCCCGCTCAATGATTTCCGGGACTATTGCAGCTGGCTACTCGTTATACGCACTGGGAAGTCCGGTTTTGTCGCAGGTGTCGGACACGTCCGTGGGCCGGTCGGACGCCGAAATCATCGTCACTGCGCGCAAGCGCGACGAGCGCTTGCTCGACGTGCCGGTTTCAATCACTGCGATCGGAGGGGCGGAGCTCGCTCGCGCGGGGGTGTCGGATCTTTCCAGGATCGGTCAAATGATTCCGCAGACCCGTTTCGAAAAAGTGGGCGGCGGCGGTAGCGGGGCGACGTTTGCGATCAGGGGTATCGGTTCGGCGTCGGGTGACAAGGGCATCGAACAGACGGTCGCTGTCAATATAGACGGTGTGCAGTCAAGCCGCGGCAAGCTCTCTGTTCTGTCCTTTTTCGATGTGCAGCAGGTGGAGGTCTTAAAGGGTCCGCAGGCACTGTTTTTCGGTAAGAACAGTCCGGGCGGTGTGATTGCGGTCAAGTCTGTCAATCCGGGAACCGAACTGGAAGGGTATGTCCGCGGCGGATATGAATTTGTCGCCGACGAGCGCTTTGTCGAGGCCGCTGTTGGCGGACCAGTAACAGACACCCTTGGTGTCCGCGTAGCGGTTCGCGGTGCCAAAATGGATGGCTGGGTCCGTAACCGTGCTCAGGCCGGACCGAATCCCGGGGATCCTGCCGCGCCTCTCAACCTCGGGCGGTCACGGTTTCCCGGCAACAAGGAACTACTGGGTCGCATTACGCTCGCATGGTCACCTACGCCGGACTTCGACATGAACCTGAAGATTTTCGCGGCAAAAGTGAAGGAAAACAACGAGTTCGGGTCCCCGGAAACGATTTGCGACAGCCGCTACACGAGTCCGTCCTCTCAAGGAGTGGAAGATCCTGATGGAGATTGCGCACTGGACGGTCGTATTTCAACTGGCGGTCTGTCCCAGGCATATGCCGGCGCCGGATGGCCAGGATCGAGAAACGGAGATCCCTATCAGGATACCACGGCGATTCTGGCGACGCTGACAACCAATTACCGTATGGAGAATTTCGTAATTTCCCTGATCAGCGGCGTCATGCAATTCGATAGTGACGGTTTCGACAATTATGACGGCACGGTCTATGGTCGCCTGACGGGCTATACGCATGAAAAGTCGAAATCCTTCTCGCAAGAAGTTCGGGTCATGACGACTTTCAATGGACCGTTCAACATTACAACGGGTGGATATTATGAAACCACGAAACGGGAATCCGGGGGCGCGGGCGGCGCTGGTCTGCTGACACCGGATGCCCGTAACGGCCAGTATAATCTCTATACCCGTGAAGAAGTTGCGCATAGCACGACATATTCGATATTTGCCCAGGGCGAGTGGACGCTTTTTCCGGAACTCACGCTCAGCGGCGGCGCACGCATTACCAGAGAGAAAAAGCGCCTGCGCGTCAGCAACATCTTCGTAAATAAGAGCCAGATGCTGACGCCGGCGGTACCGGCATCGGCAATCCTGTTGCCCGAAGGCGTGGTGTTACGGCCCCGACGATCCGACAGCAACGTTTCACCGGAAGTCACGCTGACCTACAAACCGCGCACCAACCTGATGACCTATGTTTCCTATCGAACTGGCTACAAATCAGGAGGGCTGTCGAGTTCATCGGTGCTGGGCGCAACCGCGACGGAAACCAACCTGCAATTCGATCCAGAGAAGGCGCGGGGCGGAGAAATCGGGCTTAAGGGGGAATTCCTCGACCGGCGCTGGACGATTGCGGCCACGGTATACCGCTATTCCTTCACGAACCTGCAATCGACATCCTTCGATCCAGGGCCACCGCCGGTGTTCCGCCTCCGCAACGCCGGCGGCGCGCGCACCACGGGCTTCGAAATGTCCTCGCAATTCCACGTGAACGACATGCTGTCCCTTAATGGCGCATTGGCCTATAACCACGGACGTTACACCGAATTCGAGGGAGCGCCCTGTTACACCGGTCAGACCGCTGCACAAGGCTGCGCTGGCGGCCTGCAAGATCTCACCGATACCAGGCTGCCCTACAACCCTGCCTGGACGGGAATGCTGTTTACAGCGGTTCCTACTGGGCGAACGTCAATAGAAACCCGCTCGCCGAACAGGATGATTTCTGGAAGCTCAATGCCACCCTTCGGCTCGCGGAAAGTAATGACAAATGGGAGCTGGCTCTGGTTGGACGAAACCTGATGAACGAACGTTATATTATTTATGAATCGGATAAGCCCGGCGGCCCCTCCACCGGCGGTCAGGCACTGGTAGCCCACGGGTCGGCCGCGGGAGATCCTGTTGCAGGCAAGCTGGCGATTTTGATAGCGGGGAGAGAGCGCCATCCTGGAAGCCAGCTCTTCTCAGCTTCCGATGGCCCGCCCGCGTGAGAGCAGCCACTCGAACAGCGATTTTACCTCCGGCCTTTTGAGCGACAACTGGTTGGCACGGGCATACACACTGCGCGGGTAACGGCATATGACGTCAAAGAGCCGGACTGCGCGCCCGCTCGACAAAATCGCCTCGGACAAACCCGCGCTGCCCAGCCCCACACCCAGGCCCTGACCGACCGCCTCAAGGTAGGAGGCGGAATCCGCGATCATGATTCCACCTCGGGGGGTGAGTTCGGCCAGACCTGCCGCGCGTAGCCACATGGGCCAGGCGTCGCGGGCGCCGCCGGCCACCAGCAACGTCGCCTGCATCAAATCTTCCGGTTTCCGGAGCGCCAGTGACTGCACAAGCTCGGGAGCGCAAATGGGAAAGAACTCCATGCCGAACAGCCGGACGGCGTCGCTGACCATATCGCCATCCTTCAGGGATGAGATGCACATATCTATACCGGCCTCCAGTTCCACCCGCAGCGATGGAACTGTGTGTATCTCCACCTCACAGCCGGGCCGATTCTCCAGAAAATTCCCGAGTGCGCCATGCAGCCATTGCGTGGAGATCAGCGGCGTCGTGGCGACCCGGATCGGGGCCTCCCGGCGGGATCGGGAGGCGGCGGCTGACGCCTCCCGGACGATTTCAAGTCCGGGTCTGAGCCGTTCCAGATAAGCATTCCCCGCGATCGTCAGGCTGACGCTGCGCGGCCCCCGCTCAAACAGGGCGACTCCGAATTGCTGCTCCAGCGCCTGCACGCGACGGCTGACCGCCGATGCCGTCAGGTTCAGTCGCTCCGCCGCGTCGCGGAAGCTCAGCGCTTCAGCGACGGCGACAAACGCCTCGATACCCCGCAAGGATGGCAACCGCTGGGTATCCGTCATTTTTACTCCCTGAACAATTCAGGCGCAGCTTTTACGCCGTGGAAGGCGGTTTTATCGGCCTGTTCGGGGGGAGAGTAAGCCATCTTGCGGTCCGGGTTCAACGGTCTCCCGACGAAAGGACTTCTGTTTCGGGAATCAACGGCCGGCCGACCGTGCAGGGGGAAGATGGAGACCGCGAACGGCGATCATGGTGCGCTGGATTTCATTGGTCCCGCCGCCCACAACCATCATGATCGACCGGCGTAGCAGTTGCTCCACAAGCCCCTCTGCGGGAACTCCCGGCGAATCTTCGCCCAGCGTCGCGATGGCGCCGAAAATATCTATCGCCGCCTCCGTCAGTCGCTGGGAAAGCTCGCTCGCGTACACCTTGCCCATGGCGGCTTCCACCATCGGAACATAGGCGCCGCCGCTCAGCATGATCGAACGTAACGCCAGCTGGTGCGCGGCCTGTACCTCCGCCGCCAGACCGGCGATCCGGTCGCGGACCGCGCGATCGCCGGACAGGCCACGGCCCTTCACTTCGGCAATGATGCGGCGAAGCAGGTCGCGCACCTGGGTCGCGAATGCCGCCATCACCACCCGCTCCGATGCGAGGGCGTTACCCAGTATCCGCCAGCCGCCGTTCAGCGGCCCCAGCATCATGGATGCCGGCACCCGGACATCGTCGAAGAATATATTGCAATAGGTATGGCCATACATCGCCATGGTCGGACGGACGGTGATGCCGGGGCTGTTCATCGGCAGCAGGAACAGCGAGATCCCGCCATGCTTGACCTGCGGGTCCGGGTTGGTGCGGGCGGCGAGAATCATGTGGGTGGCCACATCGCCCTGTGTGGTCCATATCTTCTGGCCATTGATGATAAAATCCGTCCCGTCGGGTTCGGCGCGCGTGCGCAGACTGGCAAGGTCGGATCCTGCCTCGGGCTCGCTGTAACCCAGACAGACGCTTGCCGTCCCGTCCCTCAATGCGGGCAACAGATTTGCCTTCAGTTCCGGTGTGCCATGGGCGATAATTTCTGGCCCGACGATGCGGCTGCCAACGATGAGCGGCCCATCCGGCGCATCGACGCGTAACAATTCCTCGGTGTAAGCGAGTTGCTCCAGCGGTGTCCGCTCCTGTCCGCCAGCCGCCGCTGGCCAGCTTAGCGTGGTCCAGCCATCGCGCCCGAGCCGGTGGGCGAACTCCAGATTCCAGTTGCGCTGGTGGAATGGCGTTTCCCGGCTGCGTTTCCGATCCTCGTCGGTCCAGCTGTCCGCAAGCCAGGCGCGGATTTCCCGGCGGATGCCGGACGCCGGATCGGAACCACCTTCGTCGGCGATCGCGAGCGCATCCCCATCGTGATCCAGAAGCAGTTCTGCAAAATCGGCCCGAAACCGCATCGCGCCACCCAGCCGCGTGACATCCGCATGGACACGGCGGAATTGGCGGGCGGCCTCATGCTCCTCTGCAAAGCCGATAGCCCCGAATATATGGTGGGTTTCAAGCGCGACGCCCCGCAGCGTCTGTCCGCAGAAAACGATGGCGCTTTGCGCCAGCAGCCGCCATGCCGCCGGATTGTCTGTCCGGGCATCGCCGGCCGCCGCGATCTGGAGCGCCGCGGCGTCAAGCAGGATGATGCTGTTCGCCAGTTTGTGCTGGATGGCCTGAAAACTGCCGATCGGCTGACCGAACTGATGGCGTGAGCCGGCATATTCGACGGCCATTTCGAAGCCGCGTCTGGCGGCGCCGGCCGCACGTGCAGCCAGGCCCAGACGCGCCGCCAGAACAAGGTCCGGGAGACTCCCGGGGCGCAGCACGTGCCGTTCCGCCGGGACGTCATCAGCGACCACATCGAAAAGGGGCGGGCGCGCCAGACCGTCGGTTGGTCGGGCGCGGAGTCCGGAGGCCGTCGCCGACATGATATGCAACGAACCGTCATCCGCTACGGCGAGCAGCGCGTCCGCCACGCCCATGTCCTCGACGAACCGCATCGTTCCGCGAACCACCCCATCCTCGCAGACGATATGACCGGCATCTCCATCGCCGCCGCTCTCGCCGAAATGGAATGCAAGGGGCATTCCGGATGATGCGGGAGAATCCGGACCCAGAGCCAGGTTGGCGAGCGCTGCGGCCAGGAACGGCGCCGGGCAGGATGCCCGGCCAAGTTCCTCCATGACGATCAGGATATCCGGAAGGCTGTCCGTTGCCGGATCCTGCCCCAGCACGGTCAACCCCTGATGGTGCAGCCGGTTCCAGATCGCGCGAATTTCCCCGGCGTCATTCCCGCCTTTCCATTCGGTACCCAGCAGCCGCCGCACCGTATCCCGGAGCATCGTGCGATATTCCGTCAACTCATTTGGAGCACCGAAGCTCGTCGTTTGTTGCATCAATTCCTCCTGGAATGCGTTTTTGGCGGCATTGTCCGCACATGTCCGCGGCGCGGCAGAAGCAGGAAACCCGCCAGTGCTATGAAAAACATTATGACGTGGAGCAGAAGTGCCGCGCGATAGCTTCCCGTCAGATCGTGCAGAATGCCGGCAAGGGGCGGCGCACCAAATATGAAGAGCAGTTTCGGCAGATAACTGGCTCCGAATACCGCGGCAACATTTGCGCGACCGAATATTTCGCCAATAGCCGCCGCATGCAGCGCGAGAATGCCGGTGCCCCCCATGCCGATCACGATAGCGAGAGCCAGAAGCGCACCAAATCCAAAGGGGAATATCAGCAACACCCAGGCAATTGCCTGCACAAGTGCGGCGATTACCAGCGCGACGCTGGAGCCCAGGCGGTCAGCCAGCCAGCCAAATAGCAGGGCGCCGGCAAGACCCGCGCCCGCGTAAGCCGACAATAGCCAGGATGCCGTCATGACCGGGATCTCGCGGTCTCCCGCCAGCGGCACCAGATGGGCGGTTATCATCGTCCCCCCGCCCGCGATAATTCCGACGCCGATGCTCAGCCGCCAGAAGTCTGGCTGCGCGAGAATCTGACGCGTCGACAGCAGGGTTTCCGGAATATTCCCCGCGCTATCCGTGCGTCCGTCGTCCTTCGGTCGATCGATTACACGACTGGTCGCCACCATGCACAGGAAGAACAGACAGGCGATCACCACGAAAAGCGTATCCATGCCGTAGCGTGTGAGTATCAGGGCCGAAACAGGTGGCATTATGCACAGCAGGATCGGCATATTGACCAGGCCCAGAGCCTTGCCACGGCCTTCATCAACCCATTGGCTGACGTGTGTAGAGGCCGGCAAAACACCCAGCATGCACGCCGCCGGCCCCAGAACCACCCCGTAGACCAGAAGAACGGAACCGATGTCGTTAGCAAAAATCAGCAACGCATAACCGAGTGCGCTCAGTGCGGCCCCGGCCATCATGATCGCGCGCACCGGTACCCGGGTCAGCAGCCGTCCGATACCCGGAGATGCAAGTGACATGGTCAGTACGAACAGGCCCGCCGCCAATGATGCCTGGCCGCGGCTTGCGCCGAACTCCGACTGGAAGGCCGGGAGCAATGGCCCAATGCTGCCGAAAGTGAGGCCCAGCGCGCAATTTTGGGCTATTGCGGCAAGAATGACGGCCCGACGACGCAGCGCCGCAAGCGCCGCACCGCCGGTTTCAACCGGAACCGTCTTGCTCAGCGCCGCCATTGCGATCGACCGTCGGCAAGCGCCACGGCATGGCCAGCCATTCCGACAGGCTCCGCTTCGCCAGACGTGAGCAGCGCCAGTGTCGCGGTGTCTTCAGGGAGAACGGTCGCAAGAAACCTTTCGCCACTGGGCGTCCGGGCGACGATCGTGGCAAATGCCGGCTTTCCGGCGCGACCGTAAGGAGCGATGAAGGTCTCGATGATGCCTGGCCCTTCATACTGATCCAGCAGATCAGGAACAGGCTTGCGCAAACCGTCGGCTACCGCCTGTACGTTATACTCCTGGGGGTGGCGCGGCTCGTGCGGAGGCACGCGACCAAGAACCAGACTGTGATTGTGGGAAGCGTAGCCGCCGTTGGATACGATCAGGCCGTGGCGCCCCCCAATCCGGAGCTTTTCCACCATGGCCGCCGCCGCATGCATCATGCAGTTGCCAATCGGCCCGCCGCCGAATGTCAGTCCGCCATAGACGCTGTGTGCGCGCTCCAGCGGCCAGCCCAGCACGCGACGCGCCATTTTCGGCACGCAGGGAAAGCAGCTGTAGAGTTCGACATGGTCGAGATCGCCAACTGTGAGTCCGTTATATTCGAGAGCCTTTTCGATGCTGGCGGTCAGGCTGGCCGAATGGTCGTAGCTGTCGCGGCGCAGGAAATCCTCATCTTCATGCGCGCCCGCACCCGCACCGACGTAAACCAGCCTGTCTTCAGGAATGCCGAGTTCCCGCGCCCTGGCGAGGCTGGCGACGATGACAGCTGCACCCATATTCACGCTGTTATTCGCCACCATCAATTTGGTGTATGGATAGCTCAGCATCCGGTTGTCCGGAGAAGGTGTGGCAATTGCTTCGGGAGCAAGTTCCGTGCGCAGCCAGGCATGCGGATTTTCCGCCGCCACGCGGGAAAAGCCTGACCAGATTTCTGCGGTTTCCGCCTGCGCCTCTGCGCGGCTCTGACCCCAGCTGGCCCGGGTTGCATTCTCGTACAGGGGATAGACATCAATAGGTGTCAGTAGCCCGTAGCGCCGCGCGATCGGCCCTGCCAGAGATTCCGCCAGGTCCGCCAGCTTGTTGACCTTGGCCCCGCTGTCCGCGTTCGCCGCTTCGGCCTGAGCCCGCTTGTTGGCAGTGCGCATGGCCTCGGCGCCCACTGCCGCCGCTATGGAAATTCTGCCCTCGCCGATCAGATTGGCTGCATCGTTGATCAGCCGTGTCGGACCGTCGCCACTGGCGTCGGCGGTTTTCACGACATTTGCGGGACGACGCGGCAGCGAAGCCGCCAGCCGCTCGTGCAGCGAGGGTTCAGGGAACGAGATTTGATCCTCGACGCCCAGCCAGTCCAGTTGGCCCAGAATAGAGGCTCCGCAGTCCGCTTGCGCTGCTTCCAGGGCGGCCTGCATCAGACCAAAGGAGTCGAGTCCGTCGCGCACCGCGTCGGCCGGGCGATCATTGACCTGCCCGACGCCGATAATCACCGCGATACGTTCTGCTGCCTGGTTCGTCATGATTACGTCCTCCACACCGGCGCGCGCTTCTCGGAAAAGGCAGTCGCCCCTTCGATCAGGTCGGGCGCGGCGAGCACCCGTTCCACCGCCGCATCCTGAATCTGGCGGAGCCGGGCTTCTTCGTCCCCGCCGGAAGCCGCACGGGTAATTATCAGGGATTCGCGTACCGCAAGCGGCGAATTGGCAGCAATGGCGTTGGCCAGCGCCAGGGCTTCATCCATCACCCGATCGGTCGGGACGATCCGGTTGACGAGGCCGAGGTCGAACGCCCGCTGCGCCGGAAGCGCAACCCCGGTGGCGACCACCTCCAGCGCAATCGCCCGCGGAACGGCTCGCGCGATGCGGAATGCCCCGCCCGCGCCCGCGATCAGGCCCCGGCGCGCTTCGGGCAGCCCGAACGACGCTTCCTCGCCGGCGACGACCATATCGCAGGCAAGCGCAATTTCCGTGCCGCCACCAAGGGCAGCGCCCTGTACCGCCGCGATCCACGGCTTGACCTTGCGTCCCCAGACGAATCCCGCGAAGCCGGTTTCGGGTCGCGACAGGGCCAGACCTCTGCCCGCCGCCACTTCCTTGAGGTCAGCACCGGCACAGAAGGATTTTCCCCGCGCCGCGACGATCGCGACCCTGATCGCCGGGTCGGCCTCGATTTCGGCTGCATAAGTCTCAATGGCTTCCGCCATCGCCACGCTGATCGCATTGTGCGCCGTCGGGCGATTCAGCCGAATAACGGCGACATGCTCCCCCATCCGTTCCAGCACAACCTGCGGCTCTGTCGCTCCATTTGGATTATTCATGTTCGTTCTCCGTGTTCCAGATCACCAGGCCGTCCAGGGCCTCGATATGCTCGCCCGAAACGAGCAATGGATTGACTTCCAACGAGGCCAGCGACGGGCCGAGAGCCAGCGCCGCATCGCCAATCGCGACAATAGCATCAGCCAGCCTGTCGAGATCGGCCGGGGGAGCGCCACGAAAGCCTTGCAGCAACTTTGCGCCGCGCAACCGGTCCAGCATGTCGCGGACATTCTCGCGCGTGACGGGCAGCGGCATGACGACCGCGTCATCCAGAACCTCGACAAGCACACCGCCCAGTCCGACGGTGATGGTTGGCCCCCAGGACGGATCACGAGCGACACCGGCGATGAGTTCGACGCCACCGCTGCGCATCGGCGACAGGATGACGCCGTCGATCGCGGCGTCCGGGCGCGCTGCCGAGACGCTGGCCACGATGGCGTCCCAGGCGTCCCCCGCCTGTTCCGGCGCAATACCGAGCTTCACGCCCCCCACTTCGGTTTTATGGGCGATATCCGGCGATGCGATTTTCAGCGCCAGCGGACCGTCGAAAGCCGCCGCCATGGTCATCGCTTCGGCACGGGTGCGGGCGATTTGCGCCGGAATGACCGGAACGCCGGCTTCCGCCAGATAGTCGAGCACCGCACGCTCGGTGGAAAGGTCACGATCAATCAGGACCTGAGGCTGATCCGCCAGCAGCGGCTGCGCCGGCCGGCTGATCGCGCGGGACCACCACATCGCGCGCTCCACGGCCCGAAGCGTCGGGGCGATGCCGGTTATCACATGCGGCAGACCGTTGGCCGCAATGGCCTCGCGTGAAATATCATTCAGCGCCTTGACGCAGGTCGCGACCATGATCGCCGGCTTGCCGGTTTTCGGGATTGCACGGCCGATGGCCTCCAGCGCCGCGGGCAATCCCTGGTTCTCCATCGTCGGCACGGTCATGCTCACCGCGACCAGGCCAACACCTTCCGAACCGGCGACGACGGGGATGATGCGTTCGAAAAGATCGGGATCGCGAATCGCCGCCCCGGTGACATCCAGGGGGTTCAGGCCGGATGCAAAATCCGGCAGCACCTTTGCCAGCGCCGCATGGGTCGCGTCGTCATAGGGAGGTAAATCGATCCCCAGCGCGTCGGCCCCGTCCGCTACCAGCGTGCAGGCCCCGCCGGAAATGGAGATGAAGGCGAGTCCCGGATCAGTCAGCGGCCCCGTCGCCGCCAGCAATCCGGCGACGTTGACGAGATCTTCGGTGGACTGGACGCGGATAATGCCCAGCCGTTCACAGATCGCGCTGAATACCTTGTCGTCGCCGATCAGCGAGCCGGTGTGCGCCAGCGCGACCGCCGTTGCCAATTCGCTCTGGCCAATTTTCAGCATAACGATCGGCTTGCACTTGTCCCGCGCGCGGCCGGCCGCCGCGATGAAGGCTTCGGGGTCGGGGATGCTTTCCGCAAATACTGCTATGGTTTTGGTGGCCTCATGGTCCACCAGATAATCGATTACATCCGAAATGGTGATGTCGCCCTGATTGCCCATCGCCGCGATAAAGCTCGTGCCGATGTTCTGACTATGGGCGAATTCGTTCAGTTCGGCGGCAGTGGCCCCGCTCTGGGAGACGATGGCGATGGCGGGCGGGAGAATGGGATGCACCGCCGGAATGGCCGAAACGGGCGTTCGCGCGCCGACATTGTTGAAGCCGAGCGTATTCGGCCCCCACACCATGACGCCCAATTCATGCGCCCGGTCCAGCAACTGCTTTTGCAGGGCGGCGCCCTCCGCGCCGAGTTCCGCATAGCCCGACGAGAGAATCACGGCATTTTCAATGCCCGCCGCCGCCGCATCCTCCAGCGCTTCCAGCACGAACGCCTGCGGCACCAGCAGGAAAGCCACGTCGACGGCACCGGATATGTCGCGGCAGCTTGCATATCCCTTGACGCCATGCACATCGACGCCCTGACGGTTGACGGCGAAAAGGTCCCCCGGATAGCCGAATTCGCGATAGGCGCGGATGATGATGGATGACCAGACCGACTTTTCCGACGCGCCGACCAGCGCGATCGATCGCGGTTCGAACATGGTCGCCAGGCGGTGTGCGGATCGCGCCGGCGGGGTGGCGGCAAGGGATGCTGTTGTCATGGCAATCTCATCTGATGTTTTGGATCGATACAGGCCCGGCGACCGCGCCGCCGGGCCGTCGGCGCACTCAGTAGCGCCAGGTCAGTTGCAGCTGCACCGTCCGCGGCATGGAGATATAACCGATCTGGTCGGCGGGCGTGCCGGAAGGCGTACCCGTCCCACTGCCCGTGCCCGGCCCGTCCACCACACCGTTCGCGATGAAGCGGTTGGTCAGGTTTTTGCCCAGCAGCGCGAGTTCCCAGTTGCGTTCGCTGGCCATCAGGCGCACCGACGCATCGATGCTGATATAGGACGGCTGCTCCGAAAACGGATTGTTGAAGCCGGATGGCAGATAGCTGTCGCTGTACCGGCCATCGACCGAAAGACCGAGACTGAAGCTGTCGTTCAGCGGCGTGTCGTAACTGCCGCCCAGCGACGCTGTCCAGCGCGGTGCGACCGCTGTCGGCGCGCCGCTGATGTCCTGGAACCGACCGCCATTGGCGCTGACAATCGTACAGCCCTGACCGGTGGTCTGGCCGGAATAGCAGGGCGCGATGAATTCGATGTAGCGTGCCTTGTTATAGTTGAGCGATCCGCGGAGATTCAGCCCGTCGACTGCGCGCGGCGCATATTCCAGTTGCAGCTCCGCGCCACGGGTGCGGGCCGACCCGGCGTTGGTAGTGACATAGGAAAAGGTTGCGGCGTTGAAGAAATCCACCTGTAAATCGGTGTATTTATACGTATATACGCCCAGATCGATAGCAAGCTGGTTGTCGAACACCCGGGTCTTGATACCGCCTTCGAAGCCCGACGCCTTCTCTGGTCCGAACGCGACATCGTCGACGGTCGTGGCACGGGCATAGGTGGTGCTGTTGGAAAAGCCTCCGGATTTATACGCCGTCTTGTACGCGCCATAGACGGTGATATTGTCCAGGGGCTTCCAGGTGATCGTCGCCTCGGGTGACCAGTTCGAGAAATTCTGGTCGGCGGCGAGCTTTTCACCGGGGATGAACACCGCAGCCAGCGCCGGGGCAACATAAGGCTGGGTGAAATAGCTGTCCTTCGTCTCGTGGATGTAGCGGACGCCGCTGGCCAACTCCACGGTGGGCAGCAGTTTCCAGACGAGTTGTCCGTAAACGGACGCTGTCTCGCCCGACGTCTCCGAATTTTTATGGAAGGCGACATGGCGCATGCCCGCCGGCGCGGCGCTGTTTTCCGCCCCACCTGTAGCAACCCATTGATCGAACACGCGTTTGGTATTTTGATAATAGCCCCCGACCAGCAGATTGACCGGGCTGTCGAACGTGGTCAGCACGCGCATCTCGGACGAGAAGGCGCGGTACTTCGTATTTTCGGTTGCGAAGGTTCCGGCGCCCGAGGTCGTCGATTGATAATCGCCATCGAATGTAAAGCGATTGCGGTTGTGGTTATAGTTGGTAACAGACGTAATGGTAAAATCATCTGTACTGTACTCGAGGGTTCCCGTAACACCCCAGCTATTATATTTATTATATAGCCGTCCGTCTTTCCTGGCGTAGGGAATATCGTTCAGGGTTGCAGGCATGTCGTTTTGATAAAAGGCAAACTTCCGGCCGCACGGCGCATTGGCGTTGACACTGCTGACCCCGGATGCGCAACGATAGGGGACGGCGTTCCAGCCGGGATTATTGGTGGTGTTCCGGCCGAAGGAAGCTTTCAGGGTGGCGGTGAGACTATCGACCGGTTCCCATTTCAGCGTGCCGCGCACCAGGAAGTCGCGCTCGTCCGGCACGTCGCGCTCGCCGGCGGGGGAGATATGCGTGGTCGCCGCGCCACCGTTCGCTGCATCGCGGGTGATATAGATCGTATCGGAGGCCTCGTTGTGGAACAGGCTGCCGAACATCTTGCTGCCACGCGCCGCCACCCGGAAGCCGAGCGTTTCGGTAACAGGGCCGGAGATATGCGCCTCGCCCAATATCTGTTGCGCGTTGAATTCATAACCGGCGCGCGCCATCACCTCCAGCTCATCCGTGGGGTCGTTGGTGGTAATGGAAATCACCCCCGCCGTCGCGTTTTTTCCGAAGAACAGCGCCTGCGGACCCTTTAGTATCTCGACGCGCTCGAGATCGAAGAAACCCTCGTTGATGATGCGGCCCTGGCCATAATAGACGCCGTCCACGACCACCGCGACCGATTGTTCGATCCCGATGGACGACGACGACGAGCCGATCCCGCGCAAGGTCAGACGCGCGGCGCTGCCGGCGGCCGAGCGCGACACCTGAAATTGCGGTGTCATTGCCGAAATTTTTTCGATGCTGGTAAGATCCATCCGGTCAACCCGCTCGCCCGACATGGCGAAGATCGAGACCGGAATGTCCTGCACGCTTTCAGCCCGCTTGCGGGCCGTAACGACGATGTCCTGAAGGCCTCCCGCCTCCGCGCCACCCTCGACTGCACCCTGGGCGGCCGCAACTCCAGGCAATGCCAGAATTGCAGTTACGACACCTGCTTGCAACAGGCGCGCGCGGCTGAAACTTACCTTCATATTGACCTCTCTTCCTCCAGGCTCCGGCAGATTTTTTATCGGCAACACGCGCAGGAATCCGGCAACCCGCTTCCCGCCACGCTGACGCCAATTCGACATAAAGCCGACGCCGTATTGAATATTTTCAAATATTTATGTGAACGAAACTATGATGCAAACATTGTTGGTAGCAAACGAAATTACATCAATCATATGTTGCGTTTTGGGAAACGGTGGCCCGGAAATTCAGGAAAGTTCGCCTGCTGAGTGATGTCAGCGAAATGCGCTGCGGAAGCGGTACCCGACAGGCGCGACACCGCGTTTCCTTCCGACTTACAGTCCGAAATTCGATCCATTTGAAGAAGCGTAACCCGCCTCAAAACGACGCTACGCAGCGGAAGATCCGGCCATGAGCGTCACGGGATTCTATCGGCAAACCCGCAGGCACCTTTCAGCCCCTCTGAACTGTCATGGCAGGGCGATCAGGCGCCCTGACCTGGCCAATAGAAGGCATCGTCGGTCGGGCGCGGGCCGAAGATGGCCTGGCCGACGCGAACGGTATTTGCGCCTTCCTCGATGGCCGTCTCAAAGTCTCCTGACATTCCCATGGACAGTTCCGTTATGTCTGGATGCACGCCAGCCGCACGATCGCGCAGATCACGCAACAGCCGGAAGCATGTCCGCACGCGCTCCGTATCGGCGCTGAAGATCGCCAGCGTCATTAACCCGCGCGGTTTCAGGCGGGGATATTCCGGCAGGCGTTCCACGAACGGCCTCAGTTCGTCAGGATGCAGTCCATATTTGCTGGCCTCGCCGGACGTGTTCACCTGCACGAACACATCCAGATCGCGCCCCTGTGCGTCGAGGCGGCGGTTAAGTTCTTCTGCCAGGCGGAAGCTGTCGAGCGCGTGGAACTCCGCCGCGAAGCGGACAAGATACTTCACCTTGTTGGTCTGGAGATGACCGATAATGCACCAGCGGATCGCCAGATCGGCGAGGGCTGCCTGTTTTTCCCGCGCTTCCTGCAGTTTGTTCTCGCCGAAATCGTGAATACCCGCGGCCAACGCATGGCGCAGGATATGGGCGGGAACCGTCTTGGTGACGGGCAGCAGCCGCACATCTTCGGGCTTGCGAGCGCTGCGAAGGCAGGCCGCTTCGATACGCTCCTGCACCATCCGCAGATTGGCGGCGAAACGACCGCCGGGGTCGTCGCCGAAACGGGTGATGTCTTCCGGCGAAAAACCGGTTGTCAATGGGTCGGTCATGTCTGTCTGGTTCCGCCTTCACCCTGCCGTACGCTTGTCCTCTTTGGTCAATGTCTCGAAACCGGCGATGATGTCGAGAAGTTCTTCCGTAATCGCCTGTTGGCGCCCCTGGTGATAATGGAGTGAAAGTTCACCCAGATGATTCTGGATGTTTTTTTCCGCCGCGTGCATGGACGCGAGGCGGCTGGCGTTTTCGCTCGCCAGCGATTCCGCGAATGCGCGGTACAGTGCGACGAACAGATGCTGGCGGATCAGGGCTGACAGCAGCCGGCGCCAGTCCATCGTAAAGGTGGGCAAGGATGGCGAAACCCAGTCCCTTTTCGCCAGACTGGTGAGCCACGCGGGATCGAGCGGCAGGAGTTGCAGCGTCCGGGGCCGTGAGCCTGCGGGGGCAACGGGTCTGTGATGCACGAGGATAAACCGGTCGATGCCTTCCCGGAAACGCAACTCCTCGACCGCGAGCAGCACTTCATTCACCGCCGCAACGATGCCCGGGATGGAGCCGGGCATCAGGAATTTTCCGTTGATCGCGTATCCGGCGTCTTCCAGCCGGCCCACAGCCCGCGTACCGACGGCGAGCACCGTCCGGTCCTCCCGTGCTTCGCCCATGCCTTCCATTTTCTCCAGCGCGAATTCCGCCACCTGCTCGTTGAACGAGCCGCACATGCCCTGATCGGAGCCGAAAATGATAACCCCGACATGCTGACCGGGACGGGTTTCCGCCGGAATCGCTTCGGGATGATTCCGCAGCACAATCTGCAACCCGGCCTCGATGGTGCGATTATATTCTGTGAGAGATTCTACCGCTGTTTCATACTGGCGGACGCTGGCGGCGGCGAGCGCCTTCATCACGCGAACCACACCGTAAAGGTCTTCGGCGGTCTCGATGCGACGGCGCATCGCTTCGAGCGTTTGCGCCATTACGCGGTTTCCCCGAACCCGGCGACCACGTCGCGAATGATGCGGATCAGTTCGGCCCGATCTTCTTCCGTCAGTTTCGCGCCGGATTCCATGCGCTGGCCGAGCACCGGCAGTTCTGCAGTAACCTTGCGGCGGATGGCCTGCTCGGCCTCCGCCACTTTTTCGACCGGGATCGTGTTCAACAGCCCTTCGCTGGCCGCGAGCAAAACAGCAACCTGTTCCGGCACCGGCAGCGGCTGGTACTGGAATTGCTGGAAAACCTCCCGCACCCGGCGCCCGCGTTCCAACGTGGCAAGAGACGCATCATCCAGACGCGTGCCAAACCGGGCAAAGACCTCCAGCTCCTCGAACTGGGCGTAGGACAGCCGCAGTTCGCCCGAAACCGAGCGATAGCAGGGCAGTTGGGCCTTGCCGCCGACACGCGATACGGACCTCCCGACATCGACGGCGGGCAGGGTGCCTTTGCGGAACAATTGCGGCGACAGGATAATCTGCCCGTCGGTGATGGAGATCAGGTTCGTCGGAATATAGGCGGAGATGTTCTGCGACTGGATTTCGGCGATCGGCAACGCGGTCAGCGAGCCGCCGCCATATTCCTCCCGCAATTGCGTCGCGCGTTCCAGCAGCCGGGAATGGACATAGAAAATGTCGCCCGGATAGGCTTCCCGGCCCGGCGGGCGGCGCATCAGCAGGGAAAGTTCGCGATAGGCCCGCGCATGGCGTGTAAGGTCATCATAGACAATCAGGACATCCCGGCCCTGTTCCATGAAATATTCGGCGATCGTGGTGGCGGCATAGGGCGCGATATACTGCACCCCCGGAGCCTCATCGCCCGACGCCACAACAGCAATACAGTAAGACATCGCATCGTGCCGCCGCAGCGACGAGAGGAACTCGGCTACCGCCGAACTCCGCTGGCCGATGCTGCAATAGACACAAAGCACATCCTTGCCGCGCTGGTTCAGAATGGTGTCCAGCGCGACGGCTGTCTTGCCTGTCTGGCGATCCCCAAGGATCAGTTCGCGCTGCCCGCGCCCGATGGGCAGCAGGGAGTCGATCACCTTCAGACCGGTTTGCAAGGGCCTGGTCACCGGTGCGCGGTGCAGGATCGGCGGAGCGGGTCGTTCGACCGGGCGACGCTCGCGCGAGCGAACCGGGCCGCCCTGGTCGAGCGGCACGCCCAGCGCATCCACGACGCGCCCGATAACTTCCGGGCCGACCGGCACGTCCAGAATGCGGCCCGTGCGATGGGCAAAGCTGCCGGCGGACAGTTCATGATTCTGGCCGAGCAGGACCACGCCGACTTCATCCGGGTCGAGATTATAGGCCATGCCGAGTAGCCCGCCATGCAGGCTGATCAGTTCTTCGGCCTCAACCCCGGGCAGACCGCTAACCCGGGCAACGCCCGGACCAACCGAAATGACCCGGCCGATTTCTTTCGGGATCAGCGCTGTCTGCTGTGTCGCCGCCGCTTTCTCGATTGCCGCCAGCGCTTCCTCGGCGGAATCGCGCAAGGCTTCCTTATCGGGCTTACCGGGCGTCTGCATGGTTCCTGCCACTCTCTTCCAGCTCCATGAAGACCCGCGCCCCCAGGCCCTCGAGGTAAGAATCCACATTCCATGCCAGCCGGTGCGAATGGGCGCGCAGTTCGATACCGCAAACCAGCTCCGGCACGGTGGTGAACCGGATATGGATGCTGTCATCGAGATACTGACGCAGGGATCGGGTCAATTCCTCCTGTGTCTGCTCGCGAACCGGGAAGGCCGTGCGAACTTCAACGGGAATCTGCGAACCACGGACCGCCGCGACGATTTTCTCCCGCTCCGCCGGATCGAGCGTTCGCACCCGCTCGACAAAGACCTTCATGATCTGTTCTTCAAGATCGGCGTCGGCCAGTTGCCTGAGGCCCTGACTGGCGAGTGCAAACACACTTTGGCCGAGGCGTTGACGGAAATCGTGCAACAATCCCGCCCGTTCCCGTTCCTGCATTTCCAGCCATTTCCCCTGCGCCGTTTCGGTTTCCAGACGGGTCGCCTCCAGCAGTTGCTGACGGCGGGCTTCGACCTCTTCGCCCGCCTGCGCCAGCATCTGTTCACGCTGTTCCTCAAACTCCCGGTTCCGGGTGCGAAACAATTCCGCCTCCTGGTCCGCCGCCGCCTGCTGCTGCGCCGCTTCTTCCAGGCGGCCACGGATATTCGCCTCCCGCGTGTTCATCGCCTTGATGAGCCGGCCATAAAACAGATGCCGGAGCAGTGCGACAAGAACCAGGAAGTTGACGATCTGGGCAACGAGCGTGAACCAGTCCAGTTCCACGCTATTGCGCCCCCGCGATGCTGGCGAAATGATTCCAGAAAGGATTGGCGAAAATCAGGATCATGGAAACAACAAAGCAATAGATCGCCGAAGATTCGATCATCGCGAGGCCGATAAACAGCGTACGGGAGATGGTGGGTGCGGCGTCGGGCTGTTGCGCCAGCGCGCCCATGGCGCGGGATACCGCCCAGCCTTCGCCAAGCGCGGTGATCGGTGCGCCGATGCCGACGGTTGCGCCCGCCATGATGATCGAGATCAAGCCGATCAACTCAAGGCTTTCCATGAATCGTCTCCTCTGTGGTGTTGGATGTGCTGGCCGCCTGTTCCTCATGGGCACGGGTTGCGGAGGCAATGAAGACCAGGGCCAGAATGGAGAAAATGTAGGCCTGGATAACGCCGATCAACAAGCCGAGCGCATTCATGATGATGGGAAAGAATAATGGCGCGATCACCAGCGCCACGGCGGCGATCATCGTGCCGCTCATCATATTGCCGAACAGGCGGATCGACAGCGAGATCGTCCGCGTGATTTCGCCTATCAGGTTGAATGGCATCATAAGGGGGCTGGGCTGAAAATAGGATTTCAGATACCCTCGAAACCCCTGCGACAGGATCCCGAAAATCGGCACAGCAACGAACACGCACAGGGCAAGCGCAGAGGTGGTCGACAGCGAGCCGGTGGGCGGATGGAAGCCCGGCACGATCGACAGGACATTGGAGATAAAAATGAACAGGAACAAGGTGCCGATGAACGGCAGATAGCGGTCCGGATTGGTGCCGATCACCTCCCTGATCTGCCCCCTTATGCCTTCCAGCACGATTTCCAGCAGCAATTGACCGCGCGAGACCGACGCTTCCGTGGAAAGGTTGCGCGTGATCGCCCAGGAGCCGAGCACAAGGATCGCCATGACCAGCCAGGTGAACACCAGCGTGGCGTTGATCGCGAACGGACCGATGTGCCCGTAGATGATCGCGTCGGGGGTGATATTCACGGCTGCACGCCCCCCTTGTTCTCCGCCACGGCGGGCGCGCCTTCGGGGCGCAGCCGGTACGTCAGGATCTGGCGGGCAATGAGGAAGCCGCCAAGGCAGGCGAGCGCGCGCGGCCAGCTTCCGTCCATCACGAAATAGAAGCCGAGCACCGTCAGGGCAAGACGCACGACCAGACTCGTGCCGAACAGCAGCGCCGGCCTGCGCGAAGTGGCCAGCCGCCGAACGGTCAGCCACAGACCACCAAAATACAGCAGGCCGAGCCCCACACCTGCGACGAGGGCCAGAAGCAGCGTGACGACCCCGCTCATTTGTCGATTTCCTCTTCGTCTTCCCTGATGCTCCCGGCCTCCCGGCTCACCCAGTACCAGGCGTTAAGGCATCCCAGCGCTACCCCGCCCAAGAGCAGTGCCAGCGTCCAGGAAAAGTCTCCCGTCCACCGGCGGTCAATCCACAGGCCGAGAAGCACGCCTATCACCGTCGGCACCGCCACCGACCATCCGACGACGCCAGCGGCGCTCACGCCGTGCCACAACGTCCGGTCGCGGTTTTTTCGCGCCTGTACCTTGCGCGATTCCCGGCTCCCGACCTTATCGCCCAGCCGGTGAGAAGGGGAGGCGGGCGGCAATTCATCCTGATCAGCCATGTTTCACGTGCCCCATTCCAGGACCTGATGCACCAGGCTCGCCTCCAGACGGCCCAGCGCAACCCGGGCCTGTTGTTCCTGTTCGCCCAGCTCGCTGAATTGTGTCAGCACCGCCCGGCGCAATTCCCCGAGCTTGCCCTGCAAGGCGTTCCAGGTCGAAACCATCACATGCCGGCCATGCTTCACCAGCACGCCTTCATCCACCGCGAGGAATGTCTCGTCGCCATCCGGAGCTGTGAGGACCATAATACCGGGGACCAGCGCCGCCACAAAATCGACATGGCGCGGCAACAGGCCGAAGGAGCCATTCTGTGCTTCAGCCACCAGCTTTGCCGCCTCTTGTTCCAGCAATATGCCGGATGGCAGGATGACTTTCACCATCATGCTCACGGCTTTTTGGCCTCATCGACCGCGCCGATCATATAGAGCGCCCGTTCGGGATATTCGGCAAACTCGTCGTTCAGGATGCGCTCGCAACCATCCAGCGTATCCTCCAGATCGACCATCTTGCCTTCGAGACTGGTGAATTGCCCGGTCGTGAAGAAGGGCTGTGTCAGGAATCGCTCCAGCCGCCGCGCCCGGTGGACCCGGCGCTGATCTTCCCGCGACAACTCTTCGAGCCCGAGCATCGCAATGACGTCCTTCAGTTCGTCATAGGTGGCGAGCGTTTCTCGCACCTTGCGGGCGACGCGATAATGCCGCTCGCCCACCAGCGGCGGCGTCAGCATCTTGGATTCCGACCGCAGCGGATCGACCGCCGGATAGAAGCCCTGGCTGGCGCGTTCGCGGGAAAGCACAATCAGCGCCGACAAATGGCCGAAGGTGTGGGTAATCGCCGGGTCCGTAAAGTCGTCCGCCGGAACATAGACCGCCTGCACCGATGTGATGGCCGCACTTCGCGTCGTGCAGATGCGCTCTTCAAGTTCGGCCAGTTCCGTCCCCATCGTTGGTTGATAGCCCATCCGCGACGGCAAGCGCCCCAGCAGGCCGGATACCTCTGAACCCGCCTGAATGAAGCGGTAAATATTGTCGATCAGCAGCAATACATCCTGCCGCGCATCGTCGCGGAAATATTCCGCCACTGTCAGCGCCGCGTGGCCGATGCGCAAGCGTGCACCGGGCGGCTCGTTCATCTGTCCAAACATCAATACGGTATTTTTGAGCACGCCGGCATCACGCACGTCGCGCACCATTTCTTCCGCTTCCCGCGAGCGTTCGCCAATACCACAGAAAATGGTGACGCCGCGGTGACGACCGGCGACATTGTTGATCAACTCCGTGATCAGCACGGTCTTGCCCACGCCCGCGCCGCCGAACAGGCCGGCCTTGCCGCCGCGTTCCAGGGGGGTCAGCAGGTCGATCGCCTTGATTCCGGTAACGAAAACCTCCGACGTTGCCCCCTGTTCGGCCAGCGGCACCGGCGGCCCGTACAGTGAACGCCATTCCCCACCTGCCAGAGTTTCGCCCGTATCGATGGTTTCGCCGAAAACGTTGACGACGCGACCGAGCATACGCTCGCCAACCGGAATGCGCAGCGGGTGCCCGGAATCGATAATGGCTGATCCGCGCGCCAGCCCGGCGGTTGGTGTCAGCGCGATACCCCGTACCGTTTCCGGATCGAGATGGCTGACCACTTCGACCACGATCTGACGTGCATCTCCGGCGCGCAGCTCAGTTGAAAATTCGGGCAGGCCACCAGGAAAGTGCGCATCCACCACGCTGCCGCGTACGGAAAGCACCGTACCCCGGGGGAGGTCGTGATCACCGTCCATTGTGCGTCCTCCCTGAAAACGACCCAGCATAGGCGCTGGCGCATCATTTTTGCAACGCACGAAGTTTCACATGGCAACGGCGCGCCCGTCAAATTTTTGAGCCGACCTCAAACTGCAACACTCCATGGTTATTCCCCGCGGCATGATGAAAAATCTTCTTTCCTGCACGATTTCGATGCTTTTGCTGGCGACGGCCATAACGGTTCCTGCCGAGGCCGCCCACGCACAAGCTGCTATCGAAGCCCCGGCCCCGAAGCAGGCCAAAAACGTCATTCTGTTTGTTGCCGATGCAGCCGGCGTATCCGTTCTCCATGGTGCAAGCGTCATGGCCTATGGCGAGCCGATGAAATTGCACATTCAGCAGTGGCCGCACCTTGGCTTGAGCGAGACATCGCCCGTCGACCGATATGTGTCGGATTCGGCCAACGGCATGTCCTCGATCATGACCGGCGTCAAAACACGCAACGGGGTGATCAGCCAGTCGCCGGATGCAGTACGCGGCGAGCGGGACGGCGCACCCATGAAGACACTGCTCGAATATGCCGAAGAGCGGGGTTTACGGACTGCCGTAATCTCGTCGCAATCTATCGCGGACGCCACGCCTGCCGCCGCCTATGCCCATGCGAATGATCGCCGCAAGTGGGGCGAGATTTTTCCCCAGGCCTTCAGCCCGCGCTTTGGCGACGGAGTGGACATCCTGTTCGGCGCCGGACGCCAGCGGATCGGCGAACAACTGGTTGCCGCCGGCACAAGTTTCGACAAGCTGGGCAAGAAGCATCGGCGGCCGATCTATTCCAGGCTGGACGAAATACCCGCATCCAACGCGCGTCCTGTCGTCGTTGGCGACCAGATGGACGTTCACGCGGCAACCATCAAGGCGCTTGATTTACTGCAAAAATCCCCAAACGGATATTTTCTGGTCGTCGAATGGGACGGACATACGGATGACGCCCGCAAAGGTCTGCAGCGCGTCGTCGATTTCGACAGGATGATTGCCGAGGTGGAAAGGCGCGTCGATCTGGATGAAACATTGTTGCTGTTCACCGCCGACCATAGTTTTGGCCTGCAGGTGGATGGCGGCGCGCGCGGCGACGATTTGCTGGCCGGATATGATGCGTGGAAAGCCAGCGGCAGCAAGGATGACCTGGTCCGTCTGGATCATGTGCTGGTCAATCGCACCCACACCGCTGAAGAAGTGCCGGCTTTGGCAACGGGCGCGGGCGCGGAACAGGTGCGCGGCTATTTCCCCAGTACTTATTTGTTCAATGTGATGCTGAATGCCTGGGGCTGGAAGCCGGACAACCCGACGGCCAATTGATCGGTTTCCCGCGATGTTTCATCGCGGGAAACCTTTATAACGGCTTAATTAGCCCGGCCCGGCTCGATTTCGCCCCGCAAGCTGGCGTCCGAAATGTCCTTTACTGCCCGATATGCTGTCGGGTTTTCGTCGAACCACGCATCCGCCACTGGCTGCGTCCGGCACCAGTCGTTCACCATCCGCCGGTGGGCAATCTTCCAGACATTGTCGCGCCGTTCAAAGCGATCGAGATAACGGCCCGCGAGAATCATTTCGGTCCCCGCTTCCGGCCACTTGATTTCCGTCCGTTCCGTACCCGGGCCCCCGGCAAAACGGTGATAGGCCTGGAAATAGGATTCGCCGAACGCCGTATCGCCGTCGATATCCAGCAGGATATTCAGCACACAATGCTGGGTGACGACAAAGGCTGGCAACACCTTCATGGTCCAGCCAATCCATTCATGGGCATTGCCGACAAACAGTCCCGGGCCGCGATCTTCGATGGCGTCTTCATGATAGATGCGTCGCAGGGTCGCCTCGTCGGCCCGATCCAGCCCCCGGCAATACAGGTAGATCAGATCGGTTATCTCTTGCCTGTCCACCAAACGTTGAAGATTCCAGTCCTCCATCAGCGCTCCTCCTTCGCTATATAACGGCCCACCGGGGCACCATGATATCGGGACGTGCTTTCCTAGCAGGCCGGGGGTATCCGGTGTTCCTGTGAGATTGGATAGCCCCGGACCGAAAGAATCCACCATGACAGACACCATTTATGCCCTATCGTCCGGTCAGGTTCCCGCCGGCGTGGCGGTAATTCGCCTCTCCGGGCCCGGGGCGTTTCCCGCGCTTTCGACCATCACAAACCGGCAAGAATTACCCCCGCCCCGCACCGCCATGCTGCGCAGCATTTACAAAAATGCTGCGCAGCAAGTTATTGATCGCGCGCTAATTATTATTTTTCCGGGACCACGGAGTTTTACAGGCGAGGATGTGGTGGAAATCCACTGTCATGGCAGTCCAGCGGTCGTTATTGCAGTGCAGCAATTGTTGGGGAGCCTGGACGGCCTGCGCCCGGCCGAACCGGGCGAGTTTACCCGGCGGGCATTCGAAACCGGGCGGATAGATTTGACCCAGGCGGAGGCGCTTTCCGATCTGCTCGCCGCCGAAACAGAAGCACAACGCGATCAGGCCATCAGCAATGCCGGCGGGCGTCTTCGGGAACAGGCCGATACTTGGCGCGAGCGGATTATCGCGTTAATGGCGGATGTGGAGGCCGATCTCGACTTCTCCGATGAGGGCGATGTGGAGACCGCGCGTGATCGTCCGGACCTTGATGACCTGGTACGAGAGATTGAACAGGCCCTGGCGTCTGCACCCATTGGGGAGCGCATCCGTAGTGGCCTGACGATTGCCATCATCGGCCCGCCCAATAGCGGCAAATCCAGCCTGGTGAATATCCTGTCGCGCCGGGACGTCGCTATTGTAACACCCCATGCCGGAACAACGCGCGACATAATCGAAGTGCGCCTCGACCTTGGCGGCATCCCGGCAACACTTCTCGACACGGCAGGTTTACGAGAAACCAGTGATCCGATTGAGCGGGAGGGAATTGCGCGCGGCCGCGCGCGAGCCGCCGAAGCCGACCTGATCCTCGACATGGGGGACACCGGGGGAGACCTGAAAATTATCAACAAGATTGATCTTTCGGGCGAAAGGCCCGGCATTCGTGGAGACGCAGCCTGGATTTCCGCGACAACCGGCGCGGGCTTGCCAGAACTCGAACAATGGCTCATCGACCGCGCGCAGCAGCATATTCCCGAGGGCGAGCCGCCCCTCGTCAGCCACGCGCGTCAGGCGCACTGGCTGGCGGAGACATTGAAAGCACTCCGGGAGGCACGGCTGGAAGAGGATATTGTGCTGCGCGCCGAGGCACTGCGCAAAGCCGGACATGCCCTCGGACGGCTGACGGGCCGGATTGACCCTGAGTCCGTGCTCGACATGGTATTTTCGCGCTTCTGCATCGGAAAATAATGTTCCACGTGGAACATCGCCGGGATGACCGCTGAACTACGATTGTGCCGCCAATCATTTTCCGCTATGGCGCGCAGGTGATTGCGTTTGATATTATTATTGTCGGCGCTGGCCATGCCGGCTGCGAGGCTGCCGCCGCGGCCGCGCGCATGGGCGCGCGCGTCGGGTTGTTTACGATGTGCGCCGGTAACATCGGTCAAATGAGTTGCAACCCGGCGATCGGCGGTCTGGGCAAAGGGCATCTGGTTCGTGAAATTGACGCGATGGATGGCATCATGGGTCGTGCCGCGGATACCGCCGGCATCCATTTTCGCCTGCTAAATCGAAGCCGGGGTCCTGCAGTGCAGGGCCCGCGCGTGCAGGCCGACCGCAAACGCTATGCGCTAGCAGTACGGGAGTTACTGGCTGACATCACAGTAATCGAAACGGAAGTCCTTGATCTGCTCGTTGAAGATGGTCGCTGCGCTGGTGTCGTAGCCACCAAAGGCGATTTCCGCGCCGCCGCTGTGGTGTTGACAACCGGAACCTTTCTGGGCGGAGTTTTGCATGTTGGCCTGGATCAACGGGCAGGGGGCAGGGCAGGCGAAGCCGGTGCCAATTCACTGGCCCGGCGGCTACGCGTACTCGGCCTGCCCATGGGGCGATTGAAGACGGGTACGCCCCCACGACTTGACGCGCGCACGATTGACTGGTCCCGACTGGAAACACAATCAGGGGATACTTCGCCCGTCTTCCTGTCCGGTATGACGCGCGCGCCCGCAGCGTCACAGGTCGACTGCTACATCAGCCGCACAACGGCAAAAACCCACCAGATTATCCGTGACAATATCGGCAGTTCGCCGATGTACGCCGGACGCATTGAAGGAGTAGGGCCGCGCTATTGCCCTTCGATCGAAGACAAGGTGATGCGCTTTGGTGATCGCGATGGCCATCAGGTTTTTCTCGAACCCGAAGGCCTTGATGACCCGTTGATTTATCCCAACGGCATTTCTACCAGTTTGCCAGTCGGCGTGCAGGAGCAAATCGTCCGCAGTATTCCCGGTTTGGAGCGAACGGCGATCGTGCGGCCCGGATACGCCGTCGAGTACGACCATATCGATCCACGAGCGCTCGCCGGGGATCTTTCCTTGCACGCGCTTCCAGGCCTGTGGCTGGCCGGGCAGATCAACGGCACCACCGGATATGAGGAAGCGGCAGCGCAAGGACTCGTTGCGGCGGTTAATGCGACGCTGGCAGCCGGAGGTAATGAACGGCGTTGGGTGCCGGATCGCGCCTCATCCTATATTGGCGTGATGATCGACGATCTGACAACGCATGGCGTGTCGGAGCCATATCGCATGTTCACATCACGTGCGGAGTTCCGTTTGCGCTTGCGGGCAGACAATGCCGACTTGCGATTATCGCCCGAGGCAATCGAATTCGGCCTCCTGGGCAGTGAAAGAAGGGCGATGTTTGCCGCACGCGAAGCGGGCGTTACAGAGTTAACAGCGCAACTGCAGAGGACCAAAGCTCCGGCGCGGGATTTCGACGGTATTCGTAGCGACGGTCGTTCCCGCAGTCTTTGGGAATGGGCGCGTTTTTCTGAAGTCGCCCCGCAGCAGATTTTACGCTTGCTGCCCGAGGCTGCCAGATATCCCACCGATGTCCTCCATACGGTTCTGACGAATGCGCGCTATGCCGTTTATCTTGAGCGGCAGGAGAGCGACGTTGCCCGTTTCCATCATGACGAGAGCATCACAGTTCCCGCCAATGTGGATTTTCGAATGGTACCGGGCCTGTCGAACGAGATGGCCGACAGGTTGGGGAGCGTACGACCGGAAACCATCGGTCAGGCAAGCAGGATTGCGGGCATCACGCCGGCGGCGCTGACGGCGTTGTTGGCCTATGTCCGTAAGCAGTCTTTTGCGGCTTGATGTGCGGGAGTCGAACTCTCCCGAAGCGTTTCTGGCTGAGTATGATGTTCCACGTGGAACAATTGACCGGTTGATCACCTACGAACGCCTGCTCCGCGACTGGCAGCAACGCATGAATCTGATCGGGCCGGCTACCGTCGACCGTATCTGGTTCAGGCATTTTGTGGATTCGGCTCAGCTCACCGCCTTGATCGAGCCAGGTCTTGCATGGGTCGATATTGGTGCAGGCGGCGGATTTCCGGGCCTTGTCCTGGCGACAATGGACTGGGGCACATTTACGCTGGTAGATTCTGTAGCCAAAAAGTGCCGGTTTCTTGAAGCAGTGGTTGCTGAACTGCGATTATCGAATGTGCAGATAAAATGCGCGCGTATAGAAGAATTGCCGTGTGTCGGGGCGGATGTGGCCACGGCGCGTGCGGCGGCGCCACTGGCCAGATTGTTTGAATGGTCGCTACCACATGTCCAGGCAGGCGGGCAGTTCGTCTTTCCAAAAGGGCGGAATCACGCATTGGAAGTGGAGGAGGCAGAAAAGCACTTTGCGTTTGATCGCGAACTGGTGCAGAGCCGGACCGACAGGGATGCGCGGATCATTGTGGCGCGCAACGTCCGCAGGGTGAGGTGATGGATGCGCACCATTGCAATCGCAAACCAGAAGGGCGGGGTGGGAAAGACCACTACGGCGGTGAATCTGGCCACCGCGCTCGCGGCTGCCGGCATGCGGGTCATTCTGGTGGATTTCGATCCCCAGGGAAATGCCTCTACCGGCTTCGGCATCGGTGCAAACGTACGCACGCCATCATCCTATGATATATTGACCCAACCGGAACTGGCCGATGAATCGGCGAAGCCCACGGATATTCCCGGCCTCTTCGTGATACCGGCGACGCAATCGCTTGCTGGCGCGGAAGTCGAACTGGTGGGACAGGCGCACGCAACGGAGCGCCTGAAAACGGCACTCGCCCGACTTGCAGACATAGATTATGTTCTGATCGATTGTCCGCCATCGCTGAGCTTGCTGACGCTGAATGCGCTGGTCGCGGCCAACACCGTGTTAATTCCGCTGCAAACGGAATTTTATGCGCTTGAGGGGCTTTCGCAGTTATTGCGCACCATCGAGGAAGTGCGGGCCAGGTCCAATCCGGCGCTGGATATCGAAGGCGTTGTCCTCACCATGTATGACCGCCGCAATCGTCTCTCCGATCAGGTTGCCGAGGATGTGCGCGCGGCGCTCGGTTCGCGCGTATTCGATACGGTGATCCCGCGCAACGTCCGGTTGTCGGAGGCGCCAAGCCACGGGATGCCTGCATTGATCTATGATTTGCGCTGCCCGGGGTCCGTTGCCTATCTGGCGCTCGCACGTGAATTGATGGGAACCGTCGCGAAGGCGGCGTAGCGGAGACGGAATGGCGCAAAAACCGGAAAGAAAACAGGGACTTGGTAAGGGGCTATCGGCCTTGCTTGCGGAAATGGGCCCCATGGCGCCTGCACCTGCACCTGCCATGTCGCCCCCAGCGGCCGTACCCACACCGCCAGTCTTGCCGCTGGCGCTGATTGATCCTTCAGCAACGCAGCCGCGCCGTCAGTTCGATGAGGTGGCGCTGGCGGAACTTGCCGATTCTATCCGCATAAAAGGGGTGCTGCAGCCCATTCTTGTACGTCCGATGGAAGGTGGACGTTATGAAATTGTTGCAGGTGAGCGGCGCTGGCGTGCGTCGCAACTAGCCGGGCTGCACGACATCCCTGTCATTATCCGGGAATTGGGCGAGGGCGACAGCTTCGAAGCGGCGCTGATTGAAAATGTCCAGCGGGCAGATCTTAATCCGCTGGAAGAGGCGGAAGGGTATCAGCGTTTAATCCGTGAGTTCGGGCACACGCAGGAAAGCATCGCCTCCCTGACCGGAAAATCACGCAGCCACATCGCCAATCTGTTGCGTATTCTGGATCTGCCGGAAAATGGCCGCTCCCTGGTGAAAATGGGCTTGCTGTCTTTAGGCCATGCCAAGGCCGTGCTTGCCGCCAAAGAGCCGGAATTGCTGGCCAGGGAAATCGCCGAGCGCGGTCTGACAGTGCGTCAGGCGGAGACGGCAGCCCGTAAAAGTCACGATACGCCGCATCGCCGCCAGGCGGGCGACACTTCGGTCCGCGACGCTGATATCGAGGCACTGGAATTGCAGATGCGGGACGCTACCGGTCTTGCCGTTTCCATCGCCGCCAAAAACAATGCCGGAACCGTAACATTGCGTTTTTCTGATCTGGACCAGCTGGATATGATTGTGTCCCGCCTGGGGAGCGGTTCCTTCTAGCGGTGCGGCCGTGGTCAAGCTTGCCGTTAACAGAATTTACCAATCCTGTTATTTCTTGCAGGGACTCACCGATTTCGAGTGTTTGTCACATATATCGGGTAAGCCTCGCATCAGCGGCCTTGCCGTGTGCCGGAGCGTACTATATGCCCGGCACAACCGGTAGGGGAATCCGGTTTGTCTGTCCTGGCGTTCAGGGCGGACACCGGGTCAGGATTGGAATCCGGAGCCTTTCCCTCAAGATGGAAAAGGTAGACAGAAGGCGGAGGGGCCGGTGTTGAGTGAAAAGGCGAGGCGGGGAAACACTGTGCGAACAGACGAACAAGGAACTGTAGCCGAACTGGAACGTATCGAACTGGCGCCGGATTATCGGCCGACGGAAGACGAGCCGTTCATGAACGAGCGGCAACTGGCCTATTTCCGGCGCAAGTTGCTGCAGTGGAAAATTGACCTTGCCGAAGAAGCGCGGTCGACGCTGGAGACGTTAAAGGAAGGTCCGATCCAGGAGCCGGACCAGACAGATCGCGCATCGTCGGAAACCGACTGGGCGCTGGAACTGCGTACCCGTGACCGTCAGCGCAAGCTAGGGGCGAAAATTGACGCAGCACTCCGGCGAATCGATTCCGGCGAATATGGCTATTGCGAAATTACCGGCGAGCCTATCTCGCTGCAGCGCCTGGAGGCCCGACCCATCGCCACCATGACCCTGGAAGCCCAGGAACGACATGAACGGCAGGAGCGGATCAGCCGCGACGACTGACGGGGCAGCAGCGCCGGGTGAGAAACGGCGATGCGTCCTTTCCTATTGTATTTCCCTGATCTGCTCTTTCACTTTGAGTTTTTCCCGTTTCAAACGGCTGATGCGCGCAGTATCGGGAAGAGGCCGGAGAGTTTCGTCCGCGATCATTCCTTCGATCGTGGCATGACGCGCATTCAAAGCTTCGATACGGGCTCGGTGCATGCTGTCAGTCCTTTCCTTCGTTATCCCATGGCGCACAGGGTGGCCACCGGAGTCGTGAGTTAACCACGATTGCCGGAAAATGTCAGCCCTCGCCGTCGTAGAATTGTCACAAAGGGACGAACAGCCTCAGTTGCGTGGTGGCTGGTGGCGGAAGGACAGGGCCTCGGCGATATGCGTCCGGCCCACCTGTGGCGCGGCTTCCAGATCAGCGATAGTGCGGGCCACGCGCAATGTCCGGTGCCACGCGCGGGCGGATAATTTCATGCGTTCGGCAGCCTGGGTCAGCAATTGCAGCCCGGCGGCGTCCGGCGTGGCGGTACTTTCCAGCACTTTTCCATCGGCCTCGGCATTGGTGCGCACGCTGCTTCCGGCATAGCGCGCGGTCTGGATGTGCCGTGCCGCGTGCACGCGGCGGGCGACTTCGGCGCTGCCTTCGGCGGGCGGCGGCAGCGCGAGATCCGCAGCGGTCAGCGCCTGAACTTCGACATGCATGTCGATACGGTCGAACAATGGCCCGGAAATCTTCGCCTGATAATCAGCGGCGCAGCGCGGCGCGCGCGCGCAGGCGCGCTCGGCATCCGCCAGATGGCCGCAACGGCACGGATTCATGGCCGCAATCAATTGTACGCGGGCGGGCCAGGTAACATGGGCGGCGGCGCGGGCCACTTCCACCGCGCCCCGCTCCAGCGGCTGGCGCAAACTGTCGAGCACGCCGCGCTGGAACTCGGGCAATTCATCGAGAAACAGCACGCCCAGATGTGCAAGGCTGACCTCCCCCGGACGCGCCCGTGCACCGCCGCCAACCAGCGCCGGCATCGACGCCGAATGGTGTGGTGCCCGAAACGGCCTGGTGCGGCTGATGCGACCACCTTCCGCGACCCCGGCAACCGAGCGGATCATCGCCACCTCCAGTGCTTCCGTGGTGGATAGTGGTGGCAAGATACCGGGCAAGGTTGCCGCCAGCATGGATTTTCCGGCGCCCGGAGGGCCATTGAAAAGCAGATTATGCGCACCGGCGGCGGCTATTTCCAGCGCCCGGCGGGGGATTTCCTGGCCTTTCACTTCCCCCAGATCAGGGCCGGCGAAACCGGTATCGGTAAGCAGCAATGGTTCCGGCGGTGACAGGACCCGCGTGCCGCGCAAATGCTGCACCAGCGCATCCAGATCGGGCGCGGCGACCACTTCTATGCCCTGGCTGGCGGCACTTCCCGCACCGAACCAGGCAGCTTCCGGCCCCTGATCCGCCGGGCAAATCAGTCCGAGCCGACGTCTCGTTGCGTCCAGCGCCGCCAGCAATACGCCCGGCGACGCGGCAATCCGGGCATCCAGCGACAATTCACCCACCACCACATAGCTGGCGAGCGTTTCCGGATCGATTATGCCCATCGCACCCAACAGCCCCAGCGCAATCGGCAGATCATAATGCGATCCCGCCTTCTCCAGATCGGCGGGGGCGAGGTTCACCGTAATCCGCTTCGCGGGCAGGGCAAGGCCGATGGCGGATAGCGCCGCCTGCACACGGTCCCGGCTTTCCTTTACGGCCTTGTCGGGCAGGCCGACGATCACGAAACTGACGAGGCCGGCGGTCAGTTGCACCTGCACGTCCACCGGCCGCGCCTCCAGCCCGATATAGGCAACCGTCGCCACGCGGGCCACCATCCGTCTTCCCCCTTTAGCGTTAACCAATTCCCTGCAGCCCTAGCCGCGCCTATGATAGTGCGAAAGAGGGTATCTGCCCCTGGCTCAGGAGTCCGCCCATGGAACCGCGCAACCCCATCACCCAAAATCCGGACATTCGCTTCCTCGGTCGCATTCTGGGCCAGGTCATCCGCGATCTCGGCGGCGAGCAACTGTACCGGCAGACAGAAGCGATACGCTCTGCGTCGGTCGATCAACATCGCGGCACCGGTTCGATTGCGACGCTGGTCTCCCGTCTTGAGGCGCTGACTCTGGATGAGACGCTGGCCTTCACGCGAGGCTTCATGCTTTTTTCAATGTTGGCCAATATCGCCGAAGATCGCCAGGCAACATCCAGTGGTGGCGCGGTGGCCGAAGGCGGTGTCGGTCTTGTCCCCACCATCGCCCGGCTGCGGGCGGAAGGTGTCAGCACGGCGGCGCTGACTGCGATGCTCAATTCTGCGCTGGTGATGCCGGTGCTGACGGCACATCCAACCGAAGTCCGCCGCAAGAGCATGATCGACCATCAGACGCGCATCGCCATGCTGATGGCGTCACAGGATCTTGGCGCAAGGCTTACCAATGACGGCGACAAGATCGAAGACGCCATCCGCCGCCAGGTGGTGTTATTGTGGCAGACACGGGCGCTGCGCCGGGAACGGCTGTTTGTCATTGACGAGATCGACACGGCGCTGACCTGGTTGCGCGACGATTTCCTGCCGGTACTCCCCGCCTTGCACTATCGCTGGGCGCAGGAACTGGATTTTCCCATTCCCTCCTTTGTGCGGGTGGGAAGCTGGGTCGGCGGTGACCGCGACGGCAACCCCAATATCTCCGCTGATGCGCTGCGCCGGGCAGGTATCGGCGCGGCGCGCGAGCTCTTCATCTGGTATCTCGACCGGCTCCACGCGCTGGGGGCCGAACTCTCCATTTCATCGGATCACGCCACCATCCCCGCCGCCGTGCGCGAACTGGCAGATCGCAGCGGTGACACCGCGAAGGTCCGCGCCGATGAACCTTATCGCCGCGCTATTTCCGGTCTTTATGCGCGCCTCGCCGCCACCATGCAGACGATCACCGGCACGACGCCGCCGCGCCCGGCAGCGGTTCCGGGCGATGTCTATGGCGGCCCGGCGGAGTTTCTCGGGGATTTGCGTGTCCTCGCCCTCGGTACGAAAGATGCAGGCGCCGGGGGCGGCGGGCTGGCCATTCTGATTCGCGCCGTCGAACTGTTCGGCTTCCATCTCGCCACGCTCGATTTGCGGCAAAACAGCGATGTTCATGTGCGCAGCGTTGCCGATCTGTTCCAGGCGGCGGGTGTGACTGCGGACTATGCAGCCCTGAACGAATCCGAACAGGTGGAATTGCTGATTCGCGAATTGCGCAATCCGCGTCCGCTGGCCGGTCCGCAGACGCGCCTGTCCCGGGAAACCAAGGAGGAGCTGGCGATTTTTCGCACAGCGGCCCGTCTGCGCGCCGAACTTGGACCGGAATCCATCACGACCAGCATCGTCTCGAAAGCCAACAGCGTATCCGATCTGCTCGAACCTTTCATTTTACTGAAGGAAGCCGGGCTCTTCTTGCCGGGTAATCCGCCGCAATGTCCGATCATGGTCGTGCCGCTTTTCGAGACCATTGCTGATCTGCGCGCCGCCACCGGCATCATGCGTCATTTTCTCGCCATTCCCGAAATTGCAGCACTGGGGAAAGCACGCGGCGTGCAGGAAGTGATGCTGGGCTATTCCGATAGCAACAAGGATGGCGGCTATCTGACGTCGCACAGTGAATTGTTCTGCGCCGCCACCGCACTTGGCGAATTGTTCGCGGAGACGGATATGGAGATCCAGTTCTTTCACGGGCGCGGCGGTTCGGTCGGGCGCGGCGGCGGTTCGTCGTGGGATGCCATTCGTGCCCAGCCGCGCGGCACCGTCAATGGCCGCATCCGCATTACCGAACAGGGGGAGGTGATCGCCGCCAAATATGGCTCGCCCGCCGCCGCTTTGCAGACGCTGGATACCATCGCCGCCGCAACCGTCGCCGCAACGCTTTCATCCACCGCGCCTGCCACGGGCGACGTCGCGCGGTTCCAGCAGGCGCTGGAGCAGCTTTCACAAACGGCGTGTGCGGCGTATCGCGCGCTGGTTTATGAAGATCCCACCTTCCTGCCGCTGTTTCGCGCGATGACGCCCATCTCTGAAATCGGCACGCTGAACATCGGCTCCCGCCCGCCGAGCCGCTCGACTTCAGCCGCGATCGAAGATTTGCGCGCGATCCCCTGGGTATTTTCGTGGAGCCAGGCGCGGGTGATGCTCCCCGGCTGGTATGGTGTGGGTCAGGCGCTTTCTTCCTTTCCGGACAAGGTCCTTCTTGCGGAGATGATGCAGGGCTGGCCCTATTTCCAAACGATGCTCGCCAATATGGAAATGGTGCTGGCGAAATCCGACATGGACATTGCCGCCCGTTATGCAACGCTGGCCGGCCCCGGGGAGGTGCCGGTTTTCGCCCGGATCCGCGACGATTGGCAGGAAACCATTGACGCTTTTCTGGCCGTCAGTGGACAATCGCGATTGCTTGAACATAATCCGGCGCTCGATACGTCGATCCGTTTGCGCCTGCCCTATATCGAACCGCTGAACCTGTTGCAGGTGGAATTGCTGAAGCGCCATCGCAGCGGTGAGACGGACCCGCGTATTGCCGAGGGAATTCAATTATCGATCAATGCAATAGCGACAGCCTTGCGCAATAGCGGCTAGAGCCTCATGGTCTAGCCTGGATGCGGCTTCCGCCGCTGGCCTGTCCATATTATGTTCAGGCCAGGTGGCAGTCCGAACAGAGGGAATTGCATCATGCCGAACATGATCGAGACTATCCTGCAATCCATTTCACCCGAGGCCAGGTCAGCGCTCGCTGCCTACTTCGGTGAAACCCCGGACAGCACTGATCGCGCGCTGGTTTCTATCATTCCCACCCTGCTGGCGGCGATGGTTTCCCGTTCGGAACATGGCGGGCTGGAGTCCGTCGCTGCTCTGGTCCGCACGTCCCTTGAACACGACAATGCGCTGGATGACCTGTCTGCGGCACTGTCCGACCCCGGCCGCCGCAGCCGCCTGCTGGCGAATGGTGGCAGTTTCGTATCGGCACTCCTGGGTGGCCAGCTCGGCCCCGTCTCGGCAGCGCTGACGGGACGCTCGGGTGTGAAGGGCGATACCATTCGCGGCCTGTTGCAACTGGGCGGATCTTTGGTGACGGGCGGTGTCGGAAAAATGCTGGGGCATCATCAGCCGACATCACAGGAGCTCAGCACGCTGTTGAAATCCGAGCGGGCCGACATTTTCGCCCGATTGCCCTCCGGCATTTCCTCGTTGCTCGCGCCATTGAGCGGCGCGGCGACGCCGGCAACCGCTGCTGCCGCACTGGCCAGCGACCCCGCGGCACGCACCGACCGGGGTTTCAGCCGTTGGCTACCGTGGATTTTGGCCGCCATTGTTGCGCTGGCGATCATTTTCAGCCTGCGGAGTTGCGAAACGGAGGAGCCCGTAGCCGTTGAGGAAACGAAAACCATCGTCACCGAGGCGCCACCACCCGCCGCACCGGCCGAATTGCCACCACCGCCACCTGGAAGCGGCGTCCTCTCGGAAGTGCGCGATGGCCACCCTGCCGTCGTGGTGTTCTTCGATTCGGGCAGTAGCGCCGTTACACCCGCCTTTCCCACTGCAACCGCACCGTTGAAAAACTGGCTGGACGCCAACCCGGAGGCCACCCTGAGCGTCTCCGGCTACAATGACCCGACGGGCGATGCCGCCGCCAATGCCGAATTATCAAAAAATCGCGCGTCCAATGTTGCCGATGAACTGGTTGCCGCCGGCATAGACCGCAGCCGCATCACACTCGACAAGCCGGCAGAAGCAACCGCCTATGATGAACACCGCACCGAGGCACGCAGGGTAGAGGTTGTAATCCGGCCCTAGCCAGGCCCTGCCTGGCAGAATATGACCGGGAGGATCGGAAGACCAGAATCTTGCGGCGTCGCATTGTGTTCTGCAACGCCGCAACCACTTCCATCGGATCAGAGTTTGGTCAGACCGGCCTTGTAGATGGGCTCGCCCGGAGCCAATGCGTGGAGGCGCGTTCGCACCTCCACATCGTCTTGCTCACTGTAATTGTTCCTGGCGACCGTATCTGACCGGGGCTGGGGACGGACCGTGCGAACCACATCGTCCGCGACAATCCGCAGGGACAGGCTACGCCGCCGCCCGCCCGGGGGCGTGCCGCCGCCGCCATGGAGCGTACTCGTGTGGAAAATCAGCGCATCGCCGCGCTTCATAACACAGGTAACAATATCCCACTTGTCGCGTTCCGCCTGAATGTCCGGCATCCGTTGCAGTTTTGCCGCGTCATCATAAAAGGGCGCCGTATCATCATCCGGGGCGAAGGACGTTCCGTTATAGAGCGTGCCCTTGTGCGTGCCCGGTATTACTTCCAGCGCGGTCTCGGCGGAAATATCGTCCAGCGGGATCCACATGACCATCGTTCTGGGACCGTCGATCGGATGATATACTGTATCCTGATGCCACGGCGTGCGCCGGATCGGGCTATTCGCCCCTTCCTTGAAAAATAACTGGTCCTCATAGTGCCAGATATCGTCTGTTCCGTAGATCCGCTTTGCGATGTCAGCGATCGGCGTCTCGCGATACATTCTCTGAAATGCCGGCTTCTGGCTTGAATCTTCCTGCGACTGGATGAACACCCCGCCTTCCTCGGGATACAGGCGTTGCGCGACAGGTCCGGGGTTGTTCAGATTCCAGTTATAGGCATCTTCAATAACCTGCATGGCGGCTTCGTCGAAAGCGTCAGGGATGATGATGGCGCCATCTCTCTGAAATCGCTTATACAGTTCCTCGGCGTTGTCTTTACTGCATTGTATTCTTGCTTCGTTGGACATGCACACCCTCCAAATCCAGTGCCAATGTATGCGCTACGCGTTGGCTTGTGAAGCAGGATTGGCCACTATCCCTATGTTCTTGCCATACGCATTCGGGAAGCAACAAGCCTCAACCCAAAGGTGGATTGACGACCTCAATACCCTGCCGCATTGAAGATCACGCTTCTGCACAGCGTGTTTAAGGGGGACAGACAAGATGATCGAACGTTCGAATCCTGACGTGGGATATATATCACCCGACACCTTCAACGCCATCCGGATAAGTCAGGTTGTCAAGGCAAATGGACTGGTTCACTATTCCGGCATTGTTGCAGCGGGTCCGGATGGCTCCTGCGTAGCTCCCGGAGATGCCGCCCGGCAAATCACGTGGATTCTTGAGATCCTTCTCCGTCTTCTCAAAGAAGAAAATCTGACGATGTCGAGCCTGATATCCACGACAGTTTTTACGACGGATATCGATACGATTTCGAATCATATGCAGATTTTTTCTGAGGCTTTCGATGAATCCCCGCCGACTTCAACCTGGGTTGAAGTGAAACGACTTGGACATCCGGATTATATTCTAGAACTTGTTGCCATTGCGGCAATTTAGGCCGTATTACGCCAGACTTCATTTATAATCGCATCTCGAACGGGGCCGCCGATCGAGCGCGGCGAGAGACCCGAACGCTCAGGGCGCATCCGTCTGATCGATATATGCACGCGGCGGGAATCCCCGAACCAAAACATCACGCATCTGGATGCGGGCAGAAGATGATTTGCCAGTCCGCCGTGCCAAAACTGCCCGTTCAGGGGATCGCAATTTGACAGATCCGGAGCAGGGCGCATGCGATTCCACACGATGCGACACAACCCAAAGTTGTTGCCGGAAAGGAAAAGCTTTGCGGCAGGGCGCTTTGCATCTGTGTCCGGATCGGCTAAAGCCGCGGTTTATTTGCGGCCTGGTGCCCCGGCGGGTTGTCAAGGTACGTCGTGGGTGTGCCGACGTCCTGCCCGCTGGCGCCGGCTTCGTTTCATCCGGTCGTTGGGAGAAATAGATATGAGCGAAACTGGCGCCGAAGTCATGACACTTGAGCCCAACACAGCCCTGTCGGTTGAAGAAGTGCTGTCCGTCCATCACTGGAATGAGCATCTCTTCAGCTTCACCATCACCCGTCCGTCGAGCTTCCGTTTTCGCTCCGGCGAGTTTGTGATGATCGGGTTGCCCGGCGAAAAGAAACCGATTCTGCGCGCCTATTCCATTGCGAGCCCCGCCTGGGCCGATCATCTCGCCTTTTTGTCTATCGCGGTGGATGATGGGCCGCTGACGTCGAAACTCCGGCATATCCAGCCGGGCGAGCAGCTGTATCTGGGCCGCAAGCCGACGGGCACCCTTGTCACCGATGCGCTGCTGCCGGGGAAACGGCTGTTCATGCTTTCATCGGGCACCGGCCTCGCCCCGTTTCTCAGCCTGATTCACGATCCTGATACCTATCAACTGTTTGAACAGGTGGTCGTCGTCCATTCGGTGCGCAATGTCGCCGATCTGGCGTTTCGCGAAGAACTGGAAAGTCAGCTGGCGGATGACCCGCTGGTCAGTGAGGAAGCGCTGGTGCAGCTTTCCTATTTCCCGACCGTCACGCGGGAAGCATTTCATACGACAGGTCGCATCGACAAACATATTGCCGACGGCACGCTGTTCGCTGGCTTGAACGGACCCGCCCGGTTCGATCCCGAGACAGATCGTGTGATGCTGTGCGGCAGCATGAACATGATTCGCGATCTGGCCGCGCTGCTCGACGCGGCAGGTCTCGAAGAAGGGTCCAACTCCCGCCCCGGCCATTATGTCATCGAGCGCGCCTTCGTCGGTTGAAATAGGGCCAGCCCCGCTTTCGAGCGGCGCTTTTTAATCTCCGCCGCCAACTCATTGGCGGCAATAGCGAAACTTCTTCCAGCCCGTTTCCAGGCGGCCTGCCCCTGCAATCGGGCTTGCCTATTCCGCCAATATGGCACAATCAGTAGTTGGTCGTGTCGATGAAATACGCTATCCTTTGTAGGTGGTGGCGTTTCATGCGGTCGATACATTTTCGTCATCCGGTCGCAATGCGGGTCTGACGGGGCTATATTGCTGAATCCTGCAATCGACGGATTCGGCCTGCTCCTGCAGTCCCCGAAGATCGATGGCAGATGGGCAATGAGGAAGGCAGACGAATGGATTTTCAGCGCGATCAGGGCAGCCACGCCGCCGAGGCCGTTACCCCCGAAGTCCCGGCGACCCATGCTATCTATGGTCCGCGCTTCCCGATCCGGATCGATCATGCGCGCGACTCGAAGCTGACGGAATTTGGCAAGGAAACGCTGCGGGATCGCTATCTGTTGCCCGGCGAAGGACCGCAGGATCTGTTCGCCCGTGTCGCTGCCGCATATGCCGACGACGCCGAACATGCGCAGCGGCTTTATGATTATATCTCCGGCCTGTGGTTCATGCCGGCAACGCCCATCCTGTCCAACGGTGGCACCGGGCGCGGCCTGCCGATCAGCTGCTATCTCAATTCCGTGCCGGACAGCCTGGAAGGCATCCTCGACACCTGGAACGAAAATGTCTGGCTGGCGTCGCGCGGCGGCGGCATCGGCACCTATTGGGGCCGGGTGCGCGGCATTGGCGAGCCAGTGGGCCTGAACGGTAAGACTTCGGGAATCATCCCGTTCGTGCGCGTGATGGATTCACTGACGCTGGCCATCAGCCAGGGCAGTCTGCGGCGCGGTTCCGCCGCCGTCTATCTCGATATCTCCCATCCGGAGATTGAGGAATTTCTCGAAATCCGCAAAACCAGCGGCGATTTCAACCGGAAAGCGCTCAATCTGCACCACGGGGTGCTGATTACCGACGCCTTCATGAACGCAGTGCGCAATGGCGAACCCTTCGACCTCGTCTCACCGAAAACCGGCGACGTGCGCGGAACCGTGGATGCGCGCGCGCTGTTCCAGAAGCTGGTCGAGGTGCGGCTGGCGACCGGCGAGCCGTATATCGTCTTCATCGACCATGTGAATCGCACCATGCCCAAACATCATCGCGATCTGGGCCTCAAGGTGACGACCTCCAACCTGTGTTCAGAGATTACGCTGCCCACCGGGCCGGACCATCTCGGCAACGATCGTACGGCGGTTTGCTGCCTGTCCAGCCTCAATCTCGAAACCTGGGACGAGTGGAACGGCGACCGGCGCTTTATCGAGGATGTCATGCGCTTCCTCGACAATGTGCTGAGCGATTATATCGCGCGCGCGTCCGACGAAATGAGCCGCGCCCGCTATGCGGCGATGCGGGAGCGGTCGGTCGGTCTTGGGGTCATGGGGCTGCACAGCTTCTATCAGGCGCGCAATTTACCGTTCGAATCTGCGATGGCGAAATCGTGGAATCTCAAGATGTTCCGCCATATCCGCGAAAAGGTGGACGAGGCCTCCATGCTGCTCGCCGCCGAGCGTGGCCCGTGCCCGGACGCCGAGGAAATGGGCGTGATGGAGCGGTTTTCCTGCAAGATGGCGATTGCGCCGACGGCGTCGATCAGCATCATCTGCGGCGGCACGTCCGCCTGTATCGAACCGATCCCGGCCAATATCTATACGCACAAGACGCTGTCGGGCAGCTTTGTCGTCAGGAACCCCCATCTCGAACGGTTACTGATTGAGAAATCGCGCAACAGCGAGAGCGTGTGGAGCTCGATTCTGGAACAGGGCGGTTCAGTCCAGCATCTCGATTTCCTCAGCGTCGATGAAAAGGCCACCTACCGCACCGCATTCGAAATCGACCAGCGCTGGATGCTGGAACTGGCCGGCGACCGTACGCCTTATATCGATCAGGCGCAGTCGCTGAATCTGTATCTGCCCGCCGATATCGAGAAATGGGATTTGCTGATGCTGCATTTCCGCGCGTGGGAACTGGGCATCAAATCGCTCTATTATCTGCGGTCCAAATCGATCCAGCGCGCCGGTTTCGCCGGCGCCGATGGCGGAGTGGAGGCCGACAACACGCCCGACCTGCGCCGCATCGAAGTCACCGACTATGATGAATGTCTGGCCTGCCAATAACAAAATAAAGGGGGTGAAGGGGCCTCAGACCCCTTCCCGCCGGAGGCATCTTCCTGCCTTCCTGATTTCCGGAGTCTCCCATGTCCCTGCTTGAATCTTCCCGCATTTACAAACCCTTCGAATACCCATGGGCCTTCGAATATTGGAAAAAACAGCAGCAATTGCACTGGCTGCCCGAAGAAGTTCCTCTGGGCGAGGACTGCCGGGACTGGGCGCAAAAGCTGACGGAGAATGAGCGCAATCTGCTGATGCAGATTTTCCGCTTTTTCACCCAGGCCGATGTGGAAGTGCAGGATTGCTACCACGAAAAATACGGCAGGGTCTTCAAGCCCACCGAAGTGAAGATGATGCTGACGGCATTCTCAAATATGGAAACCATCCATATTGCCGCCTACAGCCATCTTCTCGATACGGTCGGGATGCCGGAATCCGAATATTCCGCTTTCCTTTCGTACAAGGAAATGCGGGACAAGCATGATTATCTGTCGACCTTTGGCGTCGATTCCGATGCCGATATTGCCCGGACGCTGGCGATGTTCGGCGGCTTCACCGAAGGTGTACAGTTATTCGCCAGCTTTGCGATGCTGATGAACTTCCCGCGCTTCAACAAGATGAAGGGCATGGGGCAGATCATCAGTTGGTCGGTCCGCGATGAAAGCCTGCATTGCGAAGGCATTACCCGGCTGTTCCACGCCTTTTGTGCCGAGCGCCAGTGCCTGACGCAGAGCGTGAAGGACGATATTCTGGACATGTGCCAGAAGACTATCCGGCTGGAAGACGCTTTCATCGATCTCGCGTTCGAAATGGGCGCGGTTACCGGCATGACGCCGACGGACGTAAAGAAATATATCCGCTTCATCGCCGACTGGCGGCTGAAGCAACTCGGCCTGAAACCGATTTACCTGATCGACGAGCATCCGCTGCCGTGGCTGCAACCGCTGCTGAACGGCGTGGAACATGCCAATTTCTTTGAAACCCGCGCCACCGAATATTCCAAGGCCGCCACTAAGGGCAATTGGAACGAGGTATGGGAAACTTTCGACCAGCGCCAGTCCGCGCGCGTACCCGTGGTCGCCAACGATCTGGCCGAAATGCCCGATTTTCTCGGGAACGCCCATCACGGAAAGTGACCGCGGCAGAATATTCCGTGATCGGCGCCACTGTCTAAAATAAATGCCTAATATTTGTTATGTATTTAGAATTTAGTTGCGCGATCGTCATGTAACTATATACCCTATGCAGGCTTGTAATTTCTTACAGTGGGCATAGGGGTATGCACATGGGGTTGCTGGTCGACTGGGTTAAATCCAACTATTCTCTTTATAGCGCGGCAAAAATCGCCCGCGACTTCAGGAGTTTTCCGTCATTATCTCCCGATTCAATGAAGGTGATAGGGAAAATCTGGAAAATATATCCCAGCACGATGTTGCCGCCCGCGTGACTTTACAATTTGTGCCAGTCCATAGGCACTATCCATGCCGAAGCGATTCCCGGCGATATTGTGGAATGTGGCGTATGGAGTGGTGGATCTCTGGCGCTCGCGGCCCTGTGGGATCTGCAATACTCTGACAGCAAGCGTATCTATCACGCATTCGACAGTTTTGAGGGCTTGCCGCCGCCGACGGAAGATGATGGCGCAGTCTTTGAAAACTTCAACACCAACAGCCGCAAGAAAAATCGCATCGCAACACAGAAATTGCAGAAAACCGGCGTATGTGCGGGTGACAGTGCGGATACCGTCCGAATGTTCTTCCACAAACTCGGGATCCCGGCAGACCGCAGCCGTTTCCATGTTGGCTGGTTTCAGGACACCGTACCTGCGGCCGCTCGCGAAATCGGCCCCTTGTCTATCCTCCGCATCGATGGCGATTGGTATGACAGCACGAAAGTATGCCTCGATCATTTGTATGACATTGTTTCTCCTGGAGGATATGTCATCGTTGACGATTATGGCTGCTTTTCGGGCTGCAAACGGGCAGTGGATGAGTTTATGGCAATGTACAACATAAAGGCTCAGCTAACGTTTGTGGACGATCATTGCGTCTGGTTCCGCAAGCCCTGAAGCAGTTTTTTCTGATCGCACTTCTGGCTGAAAGAAAAGGCGGGGCACCATCTGCATCGCCCTTTTCGTAATACGGACCCTGTCTCCCTCTTGCGCGGTAGCGCCATCCCCGCCATATGCCCTGCGGGAGCCGGAGCGGGCAGGCCATTCGCCAACCCGGTCAGGTCCGGAAGGAAGCAGCCGCAACGATTCCGGTCTGGGTCGCCCCGGTTCCCACCCTCATGCTTCGGTCAGCCGCCGCTCTTGCGACAGGCGCAGCATTTCCTTCTGCAATTTATCGAACGCCCGCACCTCGATCTGACGCACGCGTTCGCGGCTGATGTCATAAACCTGACTCAGGGCTTCCAGAGTCTGGGGTTCGTCCACCAGTCGTCGTTCGGTGAGGATATGCCGCTCCCGGTCGTTCAGACCGCTCATCGCTTCCCGCAGCAGGTCGTGGCGAATGTCGGCTTCCTCGCGCTCGGCCACCAGTACATCCTGCGTCGGGCCGTCGTCCTGCAGCCAGTCCTGCCATTCGCCCTCGCCTTCCTCGCGCAGGGGCGCGTTCAGGCTGGTGTCGCCGCCTTTTGCCATGCGGCGGTTCATGGACACCACATCCTGCTCGCTGACGCCGAGATCGGTGGCGATCTTTTGCACATCCTCGGGCTTCAGATCGCCTTCGTCGATCGCCTGCAGCTGATTTTTCATGCGCCGCAGGTTGAAGAACAGCTTCTTCTGCGCCGCCGTCGTGCCGATTTTCACCAGCGACCAGCTGCGCAGGATATATTCCTGGATCGACGCCTTGATCCACCACATGGCGTAGGTGGCGAGGCGGAAACCACGTTCGGGCTCGAACTTCTTCACGCCCTGCATCAGGCCGATATTGCCCTCGCCGATCAGCTCGGCCACCGGCAGGCCATAGCCCCGGTAGCCCATGGCGATCCGTGCCACCAGGCGCAAATGCGAGGTGACCAGTTTCGTCCCGGCTTCCGGGTCCTGATGTTCCTGCCAGCGTTTCGCCAGCATATATTCCTCATCCGGCTCCAGCAGCGGAAACTTGCGTATTTCCGACAAATAGCGATTCAGGCTCGCTTCAGGGCCAAGAGCCGGAATACTCTGCGGCAGATTGGTATTGTTTGTCACAGGCTCCTCCCTGATTGCAAAGTTCCATTAAAGCAACAATCGGCTTACGAGAGCCTGAATATCTTCGGGAACGTCGCTCTCATAATAATGTTCCGCCCCGGTAACCGGGTGCAGGAAGCGCAGACTTTGCGCATGCAGCGCCTGACGGTGGAAATCCAGTTCGCGGCAAATATCCGCGAAACGCCCCTGCCCATATACCGGATCGCCCACCAATGGGTAGCCCAGATGCGCCATATGCACCCGTACCTGATGAGTGCGCCCGGTTTCCAGCCGGCATTCAACCATTGCGGCGCGCTTCAGCGCCTGCATCAGGCGATAATGGGTGATGGCGCGCTTGCCCTTCGGTGGACGAACCACGGCGACTTTCTGCCGGTTCGCATCCGACCGCGCCAGATTGGTTTCAATCCGCCCGGCGGGAGGCGTCGGCAAGCCCGCCACCACAGCCAGATAGCTGCGCCCGATCGTATGCCTGGCAAACTGCGCCGCAAGACCTGCATGCGCACGATCCGTCTTGGCAACGACCAGCAGGCCCGATGTGCCCTTGTCGATCCGGTGGACGATGCCAGGACGCGCAACGCCGCCAATGCCGGATAGTCTGCCATGACAATGGTGCAGCAGGGCATTCACCAGCGTACCATCGAGATTTCCGGCGGCCGGATGCACCACCATCCCCGCCGGTTTGTCCACGATCAGCAGATGCTCGTCCTCAAAAACGATATGCAGCGGGATATCTTCCGCCTGCGCCGCCGCCGGGCGGGGATCAGGGATCCGCACGACGATTTCCTCGCCGCCTTTCACCTTCAGCGCCGGGTCGCGCAGCAGGCGGCCATTCAGGCTTACCTCGCCGGCGGAAACCAGCGCCTTCAATCGCTCGCGCGACAGGGTCGGCAACATGGTTGCCAGCGCGCGATCGAGTCGCCAGCCCGCCATGTCTGCGGACAATACCACTTTCCGCACACTGCCGGTGTCGCCCGTATCCGGGTCCTCTGCTATCGGTTCCCCTTTCATGGCAGCGGCATGTTGGACAATAGGCAGTGATTTCAAGAGTGAATCTGACAGGTGCGACAGCGGCAACCATCCGCGCCGCCGTCCATGAAACGCCTGATATCGAAGCCTGCGGCATGTTATTTGGCCTATCGGCTTCCGGTGTCCTCCATGTAAACTCGGCCTCGCGCGCAAAAAACATCGCGGCCCGACCATGGAATCGCTTTGAAATTGCGCCCGAACATCTGTTCGATGCCCAACGCCGCCATAGGGCGGGTCCGCCCTGGCTCGTCGGCATCTGGCACAGTCATCCGAATGGCGACCCCACCCCGAGCCGCTATGATGCCGCCCGCATTACCGACCGTAACTGGCTATGGCTCATCGCTACCCGGACCGCAATCGCTGCCTGGGTACCGGATGGTGAAGGCTTCCGCCCTGTGCCGCTCGCAATATTGCTGTAATCAACCAGTCTGCTATGCTCTCTCCCCGTTAAGAATTGGTCAGGAGCCGATGGCGCAAGGGCAGATACTCTGGTTCGACGCAGCGCGCGGCTTCGGTTTCATCCGTCCTGATCTGGGGCCGCGCGACGTGTTCGTGCATGTCTCCGCGCTGGCGGAAACCGGCGTCAACGAATTACGCCCCGGCGCAAAGGTCGAGTTCGAACTTCTGCAGGACCGCTCGGGAAGACTCACCGCGCACCGTGTTCTGCCGGCAAAACGCTAGGGCGGCCATAACCGGCCGTTACACCAGTTCGCGCTTGAACAACGCCGTCATGACGCTCCAGCCGCGTTCGGCCTGTTCCGGATTATATGCATCGCTGTCGGGCACCATCCAGCCATGAAGGGTTCCGGGATACACCTCGATGCTGGCCAGACGGTCCGCGGTGTCAAACGCCTGCCGCAGCGCCCCTTTCGCATCCGGTTCTTTCGCGTCGTCATCGGCAGCGATGGCGATATGATAGGCGGCGGCGGTGCCGCCAACCAGCCGGTGCGGGCTGCTGGTGTCTTCGGTGACGAGTCGGCCGCCATGAAAGGATATGACCGCACCCGTCCGCGCCGGCTTCGCGGCAGCCGTGCGGATCGCCATTGCGCCGCCCATGCAAAAGCCGACGGTCCCCATGCGCGCCTTGTTGTCGACTTCCGGCTGCGTATCGAGAAAATCGACCAGTGCAGAGGCGTCCGTCATGACCTTTTCGTGGTCGAGCGCGGCGATCATCCCCATCAATTGCGCGCGGTCTTCGGGGTTGTCGAAGCTGAAGCCGGGCGCAAGGACCGGTGCCGGCCGCAGGCGGTAGAACTGGTTGATCACAATCACCGCATAGCCATTGCCGGCCAGTCGCGCGCCCATGTCCGTCATAACCGGTCGCAGACCAAAAGCATCGGGATAGAAAATGACGCCCGGGCTGCGGCGCTTGCCGTCGGGCGCGATCAGCACGGCGTCCATTACGCCATCGTCTGTCCGCACCTGCACATCCCGCCGCGTAACGGGCGTTGCGGCGCCCGCCTTGCCGGCGCTGACTGCAACACCGGCGGCAATTGTCGACATGGTAAAATTCCGCCGCGAAATCCGGCCTTGCGATGGTCTGTCTCCGATCATACCCACGCCCTCCCGCTGCTGTTTGACGCCGAACATGCCCCATCCTCCATGAAAATGTCATGCGAAAAAACGTGGCTCCCGTGTCCTGGCCCTTGGCCTCGCCGCCTTATCGCGTCTAGACCGCAGCTCTCGATCTTCGTGAAACAGGGAAAAGTCGATGCTGCAACGGCTGCGTAGTGTATCCCTTCAGGTCCAGCTGCTCATTGGCTTTATCCTCGGCCTGGCCGGCGGTTTGCTCGTCAATCTGACGACAGGTGTGGATACCGGCTGGGTGATCTGGGTGACGGCGAACATCACCGGGCCCGTGGGCCAGATCTTCCTGCGGCTGCTGTTCATGCTGGTGCTGCCGCTGCTGTTTTCGGCGCTGGTCGTCGGCGTTGCGGAAATGGGCGATCTGAAACTGCTGGGCCGCGCCGGCGGCCGCACCTTGCTGTTGACGCTGGTGATTTCCGGCATTGCCGTTCTGATCGGCATGGTGCTGGTCAATCTGTTGCGGCCGGGGGCCGGCGTCGATCCGGCGCTGGCGCGATCGCTGCTGGCGCAAGGGGCGGACGGCGCCAGCTCGATCGTCAGCAGTGCGCCTGAAGGTTTGCTGGCGGAAGGCAATTTTCTCGTTGGCCTGATCCCGCCCAATGTGTTCGCCGCTGCGGCCAGCAATGAAATACTGATGGTGATGGTGTTCGCGCTGTTCTTCGGCATCGGCCTTGTGATGGTGCAAAGCCCGGCGACGGACAGATTGCAGGAAGTCATCCAGGGGCTGTTCGAAGTGATGATGGCGCTGATCCATCTGGTGATCCGGCTGGCGCCGCTGGCGGTCGCCTGCCTGATGTTTAACCTGGCGGCGCTGTTCGGATGGGATTTGCTGTTGCGGCTGGGCGCCTTTGTCGGCGTCGTGCTGCTGGCGATGGCGCTGCATATGTTCGTGGTTTATCCGCTGGTGATCCGGTTTCTGGCGCGCCGGTCGCCCGTTCAGTTTTTCAAGGCATCGCGCGGGGCCATTGTTGTAGCTTTCGCCACATCCTCTTCGAATGCGACGCTGCCGGTGTCGCTGAAAGTGGCGGAAGATAATCTTGGACTGCCAAAACGGATCGCCCGTTTCGTGCTGACCGTCGGGGCGACCGCCAACCAGAATGGCACGGCGCTGTTCGAAGGTGTGACCGTCCTGTTTCTGGCCCAGTTTTTCGGTGTCGATCTCACATTCGGACAACAGGTGGTGGTAATGGGAGTGTGCATCCTCGGCGGAGTCGGCACGGCGGGTGTGCCGGCGGGTTCGCTGCCGGTGATCGCGATGATCCTGGCGATGGTCGGCGTTCCGCCGGAAGGCATTGGTCTCGTGCTCGGCGTGGATCGCTTCCTCGATATGTGCCGCACGGCATTGAACGTGACGGGAGATCTTGTCATCGCAACCGTGGTCGCCAATGGCGAAGCAGATGAGGCCCTCGCAGTTTCGAGGGGTTGATTCACGCCGTTGGCAGGGGCAAGGACTGCCGCGAGCAAGCGCAATGGCTTACGGAGACATAAAATGAAACTGCTTGTCGCAGTAAAGCGGGTAATCGATTATAACGTAAAACCACGGGTAAAGGCAGATGGCACAGGTGTCGATCTGGCCAACGTCAAGATGTCGATGAACCCGTTCGATGAAATCGCTGTCGAAGAAGCAATCCGCCTGAAAGAAAAGGGCGCGGCCAGCGAGATCGTCGTTGTATCCATCGGGCAGGCGAAGGCGCAGGAAACCTTGCGCACCGCGCTCGCCATGGGTGCGGACCGCGCGATTTTGATCCAGACCGATGAAATCGTCGAGCCGCTCGCCGTCGCCAAATTGCTGGCGAAGGTTGTGGCCGAAGAAGAGCCGGGCCTGGTGATCCTCGGCAAGCAGGCGATCGACGACGACTCGAACCAGACCGGCCAGATGCTGGCGGCGCTGCTCGACTGGCCGCAAGGTACTTTTGCGTCCGCGGTGAATGTGGTCGATGGCGGTGTCGAAGTAACGCGTGAAGTCGATGGCGGACTGGAAACGGTGAAGCTGGACGGTCCGGCGATCGTCACCACCGATTTGCGCCTGAACGAGCCGCGCTATGCGTCGCTGCCCAACATCATGAAGGCGAAATCCAAGCCGCTGGCGACGAAAGCCCCGGCAGATTATGGCGTCGATATCACGCCGCGTCTGGAAACATTGAAAGTGACCGAGCCGCCGAAGCGGCAGGCCGGCATCAAGGTGGCCAGTGTCGATGAGCTGGTCGAGAAGCTGAAGGCGCTGGGAGTAGCAGCATGAAGATACTGGTATGGGTAGAGCATGAAGGCGGCGCCCTGAAGGACGCCACCCTCTCGGCGGTGACGGCGGCGGGTCAACTGGGCGAAGTGCATCTGCTGGTGGCCGGACAGGATGTCGGCGGTGTGGCCACGGCGGCGGCGGCGATTGCCGGTGCGGTGAAGGTGCATGTGGCCGATGATGCGGCCTATGCACATGCGCTGCCGGAAAATATCGCACCGCTGGTGGCGGGTCTGCTGGCGACGCACGATGCGTTCGTCGCTCCGGCCACGTCCAACGGCAAGAATATCGCCCCGCGCGTCGCGGCGCTCGCCGATGTGGCGCAGATCTCGGACATTCTCAGCGTCGAAGGTCCGGACACCTTTACCCGTCCGACCTATGCCGGCAATGCGATTGCAACCGTGCGCTCGAAGGATGCGAAAAAGGTCATCACCGTCCGCGGCACCGCCTTCGCCAAGGCGGCGGCAACTGGCGGCAGCGCCAGCATCGAGCCGGTGTCGGCGGAAGGCAGCGCGGATCGCGGCAAATCCAGCTTCGTAAAGGCGGAACTGGCGAAATCCGAGCGTCCGGAACTCACCAGCGCGAAAGTGATCGTGTCGGGTGGCCGGGCGCTGAAGGACGCCGATACCTTTGCCGAATATATCCTGCCGCTGGCCGACAAGCTGGGCGCAGCCGTTGGCGCCAGCCGCGCGGCGGTCGATGCGGGCTTCGTGCCCAATGATTATCAGGTCGGGCAGACCGGCAAGATTGTCGCCCCGGAAGTCTATGTTGCGGTCGGTATTTCCGGCGCCATCCAGCATCTGGCCGGCATGAAGGATTCGAAGACAATCATCGCCATCAACAAGGATGAGGATGCACCGATCTTCCAGGTAGCTGACGTGGGCCTCGTCGGCGATCTGTTCACTGTCCTGCCCGAACTGACCGGGAAACTCTGATGAACATTCACGAGTATCAGGCGAAGGAATTGCTTTCGCGTTTTGGTGTTCCTGTGCCTGCGGGTTATGCGGCTTTCAGTGCGGAGGAGGCGGTTGCGGCGTGCGGGAAGTTGCCGGGGCC